>ENA-ORSR01000389-ORSR01000389.1-human-gut-metagenome-genome-assembly--contig:-NODE-389-length-39279-cov-4.351010_pt1 | contig 39279 bp, 35 predicted proteins | sample MGYA00241901_ERZ509166 | MGnify/ENA primary metagenome ERZ509166 (study PRJEB26280, sample SAMEA2338860) | human gut metagenome | biome: human gut; feature: human-associated habitat; material: faeces... | reverse complement strand
GAAGTGCAAAAAACTATATCTACACTTGATTTTTTTGATACAGAATTGAAAGGAACGATATTTATGACAAGATTAACGAAGTATGAGAAGGAAACCATCATTCTTACAAATGAGGAAGATGATTTTTGGAATGTGTTTACTTATAACAAGGGATTGCAACGTAGGTTTATGTCCTTTGCTAAACGATATCCAGAAAATTGCCGGATTAAGAGTCAGAATAATGAAGGGGGAATGACATTTGAGATAGATAAAGGTAGAATGTCAGTTCGTTTGACAGCACCGTACTCAGAGGAAAGAAGGAAAGCTGCTAGTAAAAGAGCGAAGGAATATGGGGGAAGAACAGAGAAAAAACAATAATAGTTTAAAGCAGAAATGAGAGATTAATGTACCACAATAGAAAACAAAGTGTAGGTTGTTATTGATAAAATGCACTATAAACGCTATAATAATGAATTATATTTGATGGGAGGAAAAATATGAATTTGATGATTCACATAAAAGAAGTGCGCCAACAAGGCTATTTGAGTCAACAAGATTTTGCTGAAGAAATAGGTGTTTCCTTTTCAACTATTAGTAGATGGGAAAATGGAAAAGCTATACCTAATTACCAAGCGATGAAAAAACTTGTGGAATATTGCAAAAAACTTAACATAGATTACAAACCTATGGAAAAAGAATGGAAAAAAGTTAAAAATTCCAATTCAAATTAGAGCTAAATATTAGAAAAGGAAGAAATAAATGAGTGAAGAAAGAAAAGTATTAAGTTTGTTCTCGTCGGCAGGAATTGGAGAACTTGGAATGAAGAAACTTGGTATGGAAATATTGGTGAGTAATGAATTGGTGCCTCAAAGATGTGCACTTTATTCTGAAAATTATCCGGAAGTAGAGTGTATTTGTGGGGATATTTGGGATAAACAGAGTGAAATTATCAATGCTTGGAATAAAGCAAGTACTACTCCTCCATTCTTAATTTATGCTACACCGCCTTGTCAGGGTATGTCATCTAATGGTGCAGGAAAGATTTTAAGTGAAATTAGAAAAGGAAATAGAAAACCAGAAGATCCAAGAAATAGACTTATTATTCCAACTCTTAATATTGTAACTGAATTAAAACCGATGTGGTTGTTGTTAGAAAATGTGCCAACAATGAATAATACAGTTATAAGTGATGAAAACGGAGAATATATAAATATTATTGAGTATATAGAGAAACGATTAGGAGAAGAATATATAGGAAAGGCGGAAGTAGTTAATTGTGCAGATTATGGAATCCCTCAGATGCGAAAAAGATTGATTACTATTTTTACTCGAGATCTGCGAGCAAAGGAGTACTTTCGCATTCATAAATCTTTTATTCCTCCAAAGACTCATTCCGAACAGAAAACTAATTTTACAAAACAATGGGTAACTCTTAGAGATGCTATTGGGGAATTGCCACCCCTTGATGCAAAAAAAGGGAAAAACGAGAATAAATCGTTTAATCCATGGCATTTTGTACCCATTATGAATGAAGAAAAGTATTGGTGGATGAGTTGTACGGAAGAAGGTTGCACGGCATACAATAATCAATGTGTTAATCCGAAGTGCATGTATGATAAAAATTTGCTTCATGGAAGTAATACAAATAATGGGACTCATACGTCAAATAAAAACACTCCTATATATTGTGAAAAGTGTGGAGAATTATTACCACGTCCCACGGTAATTGATAAAAAAACCAAAATAAGAAGATTAATTAAAGGGTATGATACAGCATATCGTAGAATGGAATGGGATAAACCAGCGGCAACCCTAACACAAAACTTTATTTTTGAGTCATCAGACAAAAAAGTTCATCCTGATCAAACAAGAGTCTTATCAATATATGAAGCGTTGGTTTTACAAACAATAGCAGAATATGATTATACATTAATGTTAGAAGGAAAGCCTATTAGCAAGAATATGTGTGCAGAAATCATCGGCGAAAGTGTTCCGCCTAAAATAATTGAGATTATTTGCAAAAACATTTTATCCATCTAGCAGTAGAAGCAGAACTATTATATAATTCTGCTTCTACGCAATATTAATTATAACCGTTGTAAGGTCGAGAGGATGTATGACGATAAGGAACAAGCTCAGGATTAAAATATAAAAGAGGCATTTTATTTAAAGAAGCCGTTCTAATTACTGCCGTTTTACCAGAATCGCCTTCTGTATTACTGCAACTAAAATCATCTTCTGAAAGATATCCAAATTTTATTTCCCAAATAGTTACGGTGTCCCAAAGTTCTTTTTCACCGTCTTTACGATGGCCGTTTTCATCAGTGAGACAGTATCTATAAATTAGATAGTATCCTGGCTTTGGTTGATGTCCTTTGGGAGAGTTCTTCAATAGTGCAGTTTTTATCTCTATACCCGGAAGAGAAGCATCAGTGGCTACTAAATCGGGATAGGTATGTGGCTTGTTTCTATAATAATTATTGTCACTATGTTCTGCACATCCGGCCCCTAATAGATTACCTACAATTGATGAAAGGTTAGCAAGCTCAACAAGGCCTGACAGTTTTGGTGAACCTTTAGATACAAGGGTTTGGTCGATCATATCAAGTGTTTCGTAGCAATGTTCAACACTGCCTTTTATTATTTTTTTATTTAATTTGATTGATGAATCAAATGTAAAGTTACGTTGAATTAAATAATGGTCTTCAAATTTACGCATATTATTCTCCTTAGTTATTCGTTGAGATTGGTGTTGTATTCGTTTCGAATTTCGTCAACAACCTTAAACAGTTCTGAAAGTGAAAGAGAAAATCCATCTGCAATTTTTCCAATATTATTGATTGATACATTTCTATTACCAGATTCTATAGATGCATAATATGTACGATCCATACCTATCTGGAGTGAAAACCTCTCTTGACTTATATTTTTAGAATTGCGAATTTTCTTTATTGCTAATCCAAAATAGTATTGATACTTCAATGTAAACACCTCCACTTTATAGTTTAAATATAGATGTGTATAAGACAACGGATTATAAGTAACAATTTAAAAATAATTAAGCCAAAGGCGATCAACTGTAATTACTCAGCTGGTCGTTTTTGTTTTGCTCATTTGCAAAACTTGATCGGTGCACAGATCAGAACAATTGAATAGAACATGGCGAAAGTTCAGGCAAATCTTCTTGCTCTGAACGAAGTCAGTTAAGAAGCCGATGAATAAACTGCTTCGACAGAGCAGATTAAACATTGGCTTTTATTTTTCGGAAGTGTCTTGTGAACAGTTCCGTAAAAACAGCGAAAACCGATGTGATTGATTACGGGACAGGATTAAAAACTTCGGATTTTGCTGAGCAGGTGTACAGAGGGATGAAATCCCTTTGTGCCTAAGGTGCAGGAAGTGGCGAACATTCTGCTAGGGTCAAGGGACAAAGTCTCTGGCAGGTCAAGGGTGGCAGCCATTGCCCAGTTAAGAGACGTTTCGTCACTTAGTACTGGGTATTTCCTGACGATAAAGGCAGGATTTATGGCAGCTTCGCTGCAGTTTTTTGCGAGAACAGGAAGGAGACGACAAGATGAAACTAACTAGACATAATGGAAGAACTGGAAAGAATGGTGTTTATAATCCCAAGCACAATGATCGACAGTTCGATATTGACAATAGTGATCATATCGATTTGGAACGAGCCAAGAGAAATGTTTATTGGGATTGTTATAATGGTATCAGATCTGCTTCAGTAACAGGAAGAGAGGATGAGATTGTCGATTCCTTTGAAGAAGTGGAACAACTATTTTATAAGATTCATTATCAAGATTATGTGGAAGGACAGAATGCAAGAAATTGGAAAAATCATCATCCTGAAAGAAACCGAACAACAGATGATATTAGGACTCATAAGAAAACGTGTCCGGAAGAAACCATTTATCAGATTGGAACAAAAGATGATTGTGTTGATCCGGATGTGTTGTTGACTATCGTAACAGAATTTATTACAGAACTTAGTGATCGTTTTGGAGAACATTTTCATTTATTGAACTGGTCCTTGCATTTGGATGAGTCCACTCCACACATTCATGAACGCCATGTTTTTGATTGTAAGAATGCTTATGGAGAAATATTTCCCCAACAGGAAAAAGCACTTGAAACATTAGGTTTTGACTTGCCAAATCCGGAAAAGAAGGCTGGTAGATTTAACAATAGGAAAATGGTTTTTGATGCTACTTGCAGAATACTCCTTTTTGATATTTGTAAAAAGCACGGATTAGAGTTAGAAGAAGAACCAAGTTATGGTGGAAGGGAATATCTTGAAAAGCAAGATTATATTCGAATGAAGCAGAAAAAGGATATTGCATCTTTGGAAGAATCAATTCAGAGCCAAATAGAAGTGGTTAATCAGAAAAAATATGAGATCTTTGAACAAGAGGTTCAGTACAAAGAAAACAGCATAAAGATTATTGATCAAGAGAAAAAGCTCAAAGCACAGTCAGAAGAATTTTTTGATAATGCGGAGCGAATTCTTCAGCAAGACGAAACATTGAAACAGCTTGAATTTAAAATTGAAGATGTAGAAAAACTGATAGATGATGTTACGGATGAGGTTTATGAAAAAGCGGTGGAAAGAATTGCAGATGAAATTGAGATTGCTACTAGGAAAGAGGATATTAAATTGGTGGAGGATAGTAAGAAATGGGTTTTAAGCCCAGAGAGAAAGGCATCTAAAAGGGAAAAACAGTATGCTCTTGATCGGTTAGATGGAGTAATTAAAAAGATTGAATATGCAATTACGAAGACGATTTCGAAAATGAAAAACAGATTATTGAAACCGGAAAACAAAAATATCATGGTTCAAGAAATAAAAAAAGAAGTAAAACCATCTATATTAAAAAAATTATCTGAGAAGAAAGCAAGTATAACAAGAAATGGAGAAACTGGAAAATTGAATAAAGAGTCCTCATTAGATAATGAGCGATAAGAGCATTTTGGGAATTCCGTTGGAATAAACAGAGTGCTCTTTTTTGATTGGAGGGATTATGGGATTATTTGATGAAGTGAAAGAAAATGTAACAGTTCGGCAGGCGGCTGAGTTATATGGATTTAAGATAACAAAATCAGGGCTGATTAGTTGTATTTTTCATAATGACAAAACACCAAGCATGAAAGTAGATAGAAGATATTATTGTTTTGGTTGTGGAGTGACTGGTGATGTGATAGATTTCACAGCACAGCTTTTTGGACTTTCCTTAAAAGAGGCTGCATTAAAATTAGCAGATGATTTCGGAATTCAAATATCTAGAGTAGACAGAAGAAAAATAAAAAAACCAAGGAAGATTTTGAAGAGCAAACCAGAAAAAAATTTAGTGAAATCAGAAGAACAAGAGTATATAGAATGTGTTCGTGCGATGTTGGATTACCGTATATTGTTGCAAAAATGGAAAAAAGAATTTGCACCTAAATCGCCGGAAGAAGAGTGGGATGAAAAATTTGTAGAGGCGTTGAAATATCTGACCATTGTTGAATATTACTTAGATCTTTTATTATTCGGAGAAGAGGAAGAAAAAGAGCAAGTTGTTGAAATGATTAAGAAGGAGGTTGAAAAGATTGATAGAAGATGCAGAAAAAATGGATGAAAATAAAAAGAAGGATACTTTGAAACGGATGGGTGAGATGGCAGATCTAAATGCAATCAGACAAATTAAGGAATGTTTACTGAAAAATGAAAAGGGAGATATCAAAGGAACGGTTCAAAATTATATGATGATTTTTCGAGATGATCCATTGATTAAAGGTTGTCTTCGATATAATCGGTTGTCTGAAAGAGTCGATATATCGAGGAAACTTTGGTGGGATGAAGATTGGGAGATTCTGACCGACAATGCGATTGATCAGTTTTATCTATATTTTGAAGTGTACTATGGATTAGGAAATGAAAAAAATTTGTATAAGGCATTGCAAATTGAAGCTGCAAACAGAGCGTATCACCCGATTTGCGAATACCTAGAAACATTAAAATGGGATGGAGAAGAACGAATACGATATGTGCTGAAAAAATATATGGGGGCAGATGATTCAGACTATGTATATGAAGTATTAAAACACTTTATGATGGAGGCTTTATTGCGAGTGTTTTATCCGGGAATAAAAGCGGATGAAATGCTTTGTCTTGTGGGACAACAAGGCGCAGGAAAATCCACGTTCTTTCGTTTTTTATCCTTGAAAGATAATTGGTTTTCGGATGATTTAAGAGATTTGGGTGATAAGAAGGTATTTGAATCAATTAGAGGACATTGGATCATAGAAATGTCTGAAATGATTGCTGCTATCAGTGCAAAAAGTAACGAAGAAATAAAATCATTTTTGAGCCGGCAAAAGGATACATATAGAACGGCCTATGCACGTTTTGAAAAAGATCGAAAAAGGCAATGTGTATTCGCTGGATCTACCAATACCTATCAGTTTATTCCGTTTGATAGAACTGGTGCAAGAAGGTTTCTTCCAATCATGATTGATGCTTCAAAAGCAGAGAAACATATTTTAGATGAAGAAGAAGAAGCTAGAGCATATTTTAATCAATTGTGGGCAGAAGCAATGATTATTTATCACAGTGAAGAAAACAAAGGTAATCTTCTGAAATTCACAAAAGAAATGCAAAAGGAAATTGATGAGTACCGGAAACAGTTTATGCAAGAGGATACTTTGGCAGGAACAATCCAGGGGTGGCTTGATAATTATAAAGGAAATTATGTATGTTCTATTCAGATTTGGAGTGAGGCTTTTAATCACGGAGATCGTGAGCCTAAGAAGTATGAGACGAATGAAATTTGTCAAATCATGGATACTCAGATTATTGGATGGAAGCGAGGTGGTTATCATAGATTTACCTCAGAAGGGTATGGAAGACAACGCTGTTGGACTCGAAAAAGTGAAGAGATAGAGGGCGGCAACGAAATTGGCGGAGATGGATTTAGAGAACTTTCGGCAACAGAACAAATGGAACTTCCGTTCCATTAGCCCGACAAGAGAGAGGAAATCTTCCTGATAATACAGCTGTTTTATTCAAAAAACGAACTTTGTTGCCAGTTTTGATGACATATGAAAATGTTGATTTTACTGGTTATTTATACTGTTTTTTAAGATGGCAACAAAGAACATTAAAAAATAAAATAAGAAAGAAGATAATGTATTGATTTTCGGTATGAAAGAAATAAAAAGTTTTGAAATAGTTTGTTGCCAGGAGCTTGATGAGATAAAAGCACCTGAAAAACAAGTTCCTCTCTCTGTCGGGGGAATTAGGAAAAATAAGTCTATAAAAAAGGAAGGAGGAAGATGCCTATGGTAAAAGAAGTTCCTATTTGGGAAAAGAGTAATTTAACTCTTGAGGAAGCAGCTGCATATTCTGGTATCGGAATTAACAAGCTCCGCAAAATGACGGATGAGCAGAATTGCCAGTTTGTTTTATGGAATGGAACAAAGCGATTGATTAAACGTAAAAAATTAGATGAATATACGGAAACAGCATATTCTATATAAATTATTGGTGTAAAAAAATGAATGATTAGGCATAGAAAAGGGACTTTGCAAGCGTTATAATAAGTTTGCAGAGTCCTTTTCTTTGTATAGAAAAGGAGAAAAGAATGCAAAAAAGAAAAGATCATAAAGGGAGAGTGTTGAAAGACGGAGAAACCTATCGAAAAAATGATGGACTTTATATGTATCGTTGGATTGGTGGAGATAAAAAAAGACATGCGGTATATTGTTCTACATTAGAAGGCTTGCGTGAAAAAGAAAAAGAAATTCAGAATGATCTGCGGGATGGGATTCAACAAGGAAGTTCGAACATTACATTAAATGATGTCTATAAAATGTGGAAAAATGATAAAGTGGGATTAAAGCAAACTACTCGCAATAATTATATTTATATGTATGAGCATTTTGTTATGAATGATTTTGGAAACAGAAAGATAAAGGAAATCCGAAAATCAGATGTGAGAAGATACTATAATGGTATTGTGGATTCTAAGAAAATGTCAGTTGCAACATTGGAGAGTATTCATACGGTGCTTCATCAAGTATTTATATTAGCGGTTGAGGATGGTTATATTAGAATAAATCCTAGCGACTTAGTTTTAGGAGATGTGAAACGATCACATAACTTTGAAACACCTAAACGTCATGCTCTTACAATTCCGCAGCAAGAAGCTTTTGTTTCCTATATAAATAAAAGCGAAAAATATAAACATTGGCTTCCATTGTTTACATTCTTCTTGGGGACAGGATGCCGTGTATCAGAGGTGGTTGGGTTACGTTGGGAAGATGTTCATATGGATGAGAATTATATTGAAATTAATCACAATATGGTGTACTACCAGAGAGATAAAGGCAAGTGCTATTTTTCAGTAACATCACCAAAAACTACTGCAGGATACCGAATTATTCCAATGTTGCCAGAAGTAAAACAGGCAATTTTGAATGAGAAAAAGTATCAAGAGGAAGTAGGATTAACTTGTCAGGCATCAATTGATGGATATACAGATTTTATTTTCTTGAACAGAAATGGTTTTGCACATAATCCTCAGACAATCAATAGAACAATAAAACGTATAACTTTGGCATATAATGAAGAAGAAATAGAAAGAGCAGAAAGAGAACGTAGAGCACCAGTTTTACTGCCTAACTTTTCTTGCCATAATTTGCGACATACATTTGCTACAAGGTATTGTGAGAATGAAACAAATCTAAAAGTAATTCAGGAAATTATGGGACATAAAGATATTGCAACAACGATGGAAATTTATGCGGAAGCAACAAAAGAGGCGAAAGTTAAATCATTTGAAGATTTGAGTGGTAAGATTAAAATTTCATAATATAATAGTTTATAATTGGTGGAGCGATTACTGCAATTGCGGGACTTTCTATTACTTGCAATCACAAAAACTGTACTGGAAACTGGATGTTTGAATTTCAATTCAAAGGAGATAGAGCGATGACAGGATTAGCAATAATAGCGACAGGTTTGATGGCGGGTTATGGTCCTTGGCGGGGTAAGCAAGTAGAATCAAGAAACAATGTTGTAGATGAATTTTCGCAAAGCTATAATTATAATAACCAGACCATGGGGTTCGAATCCCCTATCCCCGCTCTTTTTGATTAAGAAAGGTTGCACACCAACAACTGCACCACTTTTACACCAAATTGGTGGTAACTTGTAATAAAAGTTGTAGAGTTATATTAAAATGTAGATTATTAGAAGCTTGAAGAATAGAGAAGCGTAGAGGCAAATAGAAATATATAAAATCTCGCTGCAAGCTCCCGACCATGAAAACGATCGGCGGTGCAGAGTCCAAAAAAGCTGCGAAGCCTGCAGCAGAAAAAGCTCCGGAGGCTGTAAAAGAGGCAATTGATTTCTCAAAGGTTCAGATTGAGCCATTGTTTGAGGAAGCAGTTGATTTTGAGACTTTCAGCAAGTCTGATTTCAGAGCTGTAAAGGTAAAAGCATGTGAAGCTGTTAAGAAATCCAAGAAGCTGTTACAGTTCACTCTGGATGACGGATCAGGCACAGATCGTACGATTTTAAGCGGTATTCACGCTTATTACGAGCCGGAAGAACTGGTTGGAAAAACACTGATCGCTATCACAAATCTGCCTCCAAGAGCTATGATGGGAATTGAATCCTGTGGTATGCTGTTATCTGCAATCCATGAGGAAGAGGGAGAAGAAAAACTTCATCTTCTGATGGTGGATGACCATATTCCGGCAGGAGCGAAGCTCTACTAAGGATAAGAAATGACCTTCAGATCTGACAGCAAAAATTCATTTTGACAACAATTTTAGAAATAACCACGAAGTATCATGAAGCGTGGTGAAGAGTTGTTATCTGCGAACTATATCGGGAAACCGATGATTTGAGCACTTTTTGAAAGAAAAATTTCAAAGAGTGCTCTTTTTTGTTAGGGCAAGGCCCTGTTTTACATTGTGGAGCTTTTGGCTGCTCCGAAAAACGAAACTTTGAAAAACAAATAAACCACCTGCTGTGTGGGCAATGTCGTCAGTGTTACTTACAAGCGGAAGTTAAATGACGATGACATCAATGTGGTACAGGGAGACTCTGGTCATTTTTCTGATGCGCCCTAATGGTTAATGGCAGCCAAGATGGAGACCATTAAAGATGAGTCTCTTCGGAGGCCTGCTTTTATACCCTTAGGTAAAAATATAAACATGGGTATCATATGTTGTGCATAGATAATAGAGATGCCGCGCTTGAATCAGAAAAAATAGCCTTTGATCCCAAAGTTCTTAATGATAACTTTAAAGCTATTAATGACACCTTTGGGCATCAGTATGGAAATGAGGTACTGGTTGAAATGGCCGGTATTTTTTCCAATCAGTTCCGCAGTGGTGACATTGTAGGCAGATTTGGCGGGGACGAATTTCTGGCTTTCCTTCCCAATACAAGAGGATTTGAGAGAATGGAGTATGTATTTCAACGTCTTGTAAAGGAATGTGACAGAAATTATGAAAAAGACGGAGTAGTGATCAATGTTTCTGCTTCTTTTGGAATTGCAGTAGCTCCGGATCATGGTGTGACTTATGAAGAGCTGTCACAGAAAGCAGATGAAATGCTGCTTGCTGTAAAGCGGGAGAATAAGAAAGGGTATCGGCTGTATCAGCAAATATCTGCAGATAAGGAGTTATAAAAAAGAAACCCGAGAATGCTTTACAGATTTTCTGTACAGCATTTTCGGGTTTTCTTTTATGGAGGGTTCAATATGTACCGGAATTAATAAGCTCTGTATACTGTTTTACTGAATGTGTTTAATCTCCATATCTTTTGGGAGAATTAAGTTTAATATAATTGCCATTACAAATACAACAGCAACTACATTTGCGGAAAATACAGACTGAAGTATTTCCGGGAAAATATGCCAGATACCGATTTCGCTTGCTGTGGTAAATCCAATACCTATGGAAAGAGAAAGAGCAGCGATGGTAATATTCCTCTGGGTAAAACCTGCTTTTGCTATCATCTGGATTCCGGAAGTCAGGATGGTTCCAAACATCATAATAGTACATCCGCCGAGAACAGAATCCGGAAGGGAAGCAAAAAAGTTTCCTACAGGAGGAAGCAGTCCGGCCAGGATCATGCAAACGGCACCGGTCATGATGGTGAAACGGTTTACGACCTTTGTCATGTTGATAAGTCCTACATTCTGAGAGAAGGACGTAACCGGCGGGCATCCCAGACAGGAAGAAAATACAGAGGCATAACCGTCGCAGGCAAGGGAGCCTGAAATTTCTTCTGTTGTAATATCACGGTCCAGACCGCCGGAAACCATTGCTGTAGTATCGCCGATTGTCTCTGCTGCGGAAACAAGGAAAATGATTGCAACAGAGAAAATAGCTCCGGGATTGAATTCAGGCGCATATGGCATGATTTTCGGGAAGGAAATGATTCCTCCGGAAAAGATAACAGAGAGATCTACTTTTCCCATAAAAACAGCCACGATATAGCCTACGATCAGGCCTGCTAAAACGGAAAGCTGTTTCCAGTATCCTTTTGCTTTTATATTCCAGATCAGGCAAACCAGAAGCGTAATGGTTCCGAGAATGAGATTCTGGGCAGAACCAAAGTCGTCTGAGTATCCTCCGCCGAAAGATCTTGTACCAACAGTAAAAAGAGAGAATCCGATGGCAGTTACAACGGATGCGGCAACAATTGGAGAAATAATTTTTTTCCAGTATTTTGCCAGTAATCCCAGCGTACCTTCCATAATACCGCCAATCATGACTGCGCCCACAACTGCAGGATATCCGTAATTGGCGGCAACTGTACTGAGTACTGTTACAAAGGTGAAACTGACTCCCATTACAATAGGAAGGCGGGATCCAATTTTCCAGACTGGGTAAAGCTGGATCAGTGTTGCAATTCCTGCAACAAACATGGCATTTTGGAGAAGAATGGCAATTTCAGCCTGTTTAAGACCTCCTGCACCGGCAATAATAGTGATCGGCGTAAGATTGGCAACGAACATTGCCAGAATATGCTGAAGACCAAAAGGGATTGCTTTCATGATAGGAACCTGCCCATCCAGACGATAAATGTTGGAAATGTCTGCATTTTTGGTGTTCTTCATAACAGAGTGCCTCCTTTTTAAATGATTTTGTACACTTTTTTTGTTCCTCCATAAAATTAATTATTATTGCGATACAACTAATTTAATTTTAACATAAAAAAATAATTTGTCCACAAAAATATTGGTGATACCTTACAAAAAGTGTTTGCGAGGTGCGTCGCATGGCTGACATGATTTCCAGGCACTTGTAGCAGACAGATGTGTTGTTTTTCCTGGTAAAAGGCAGTATACATTAATATGTAAAGAGATTTAAATAAAAATTTGGTGTGAAGCTGCAACTGGATTTTCAGATTTTACAAAATTTTTATAACTTACGAAACTGCCGTAGACAGGCAGAGTGTTCCGCGGTATATTATTAACAGAATTACGAATACGTATTTCTGAAAAACAACACAACGTACGTATATTGTGCAAAATTCTGTATTGCCTCATTTATAGTTTTATGCCAAGGGGATTCGTATGCTGCGAAGCCATATGAAAAATAAGTATATACTGTACAGTTTTGTGGGAAAATTTTACAGACAGGAAAAATGCAGGAATAATGAATGGAAGTTAAAAAGAACATGGAAGCAGAGATAACAATTCCGTTTCAGGAGGAATACGAAAAACTGAAGCTTCTGATCTCCCAGGGTGTATTTGAACTTGTTTTGCCGGAAACAGATAAGGGAGATATTCGTCTTGTCTATCTGATGAATGATGCTGTGGAAAGCTTTCTGATTTTCCGGCAGGCAAAGCTGACAGGTACTTACGAGCCTGATTTTGAGGGGGAGTTAAAAGCAGATCTTGAGAAAAGGGGAAATCAGTATATCCTGATCGTCCATCAGGGAAATTCTGTATTTACTGTTTTTTTCAGAGATTTGGATTTGGAAACTCATCTTTTTAATTATGGGAAAACAGGCCATTTCTGGGTAAAGGAGTATGAATATCTGAGACAGCTGGAATATCGTATTGCTATTTTAAGGGATAAAAGAGAATATCTTGGAAAAGAATTTTGCACGGAGGAAGAAGAAAAGCTTTCTTATCTGGCAGAATTTCCTCCATTAAATTTTTGCTGTTATCCTGCGGTGTCAGAAAAGTATATTGTGCCTTCTTACCCTAAGTGGAAAGTATCTGAAAAAGCGCTTAATGAAATGATGAAACTGGCGCAGGAAGCAGGGGACCACAGTCTTATCAGATGGCTAAAGGTGTATTCTTATGTTCCGGGAAGGGTGATCGCAAGGAAAATTGCCTGTATGCTGCACAGGACAAAGCATACAGAGCTTGTAGATCTTATAGACAGAAAACTGGCTCAGGCGGCGGCCGTATATCAGGACCGGCAGTTTGTGACAGAAAAAAAGGAGCAACACAGCTTTTCCACAGATGGAAAAGAGGGTGGCTTACAGGAAGAGGAAACTGCAGAACAGACAAAGATCCGAAATATACAGGAAAGGGCGGAAGCAAGAAAACGAGAACTGGAGTGTTCCGGCAAAAAGGTGGAAATGCTGAAAGAAGAGCCTTTTTTGTATGCAAAGGATTCTGTAGAATATAAGGTGCATCTGATGATCTGGAAAACAGAAGGCAGAAACCGCAAGGTGGATGTGGAAACCATTAATTAACTAAAAAGAAACGGAAAGGAATAACGGAATGGGAAAATTAATCAATCTAAATGGAGATGCTGATAAAAACAAAACACTTCAGAAAATTCTGGAGCAGCTGGATACTTTAAAAGATGAGCTGGCAGAGCTGCTGTCTGAATCTGAGGATACGGACACAGACAGCGCCGGAATGGATGCCCTTACAGAGGCTCTGGACGCCCTGGAAGACGCTGCAGAACTGATTGATGAGGTTCTGGACTGATGACTCAGAGTTATTTATAAGCCGGAAGTTCTTTCAGAATAACGGCATATTTTCTGAAAAGCTGCTGTCTTTATGCTGGAGAAATGTAGGATCATGTATAATCACAAAATTGGAAAGCGGAATCTGTGCCGGGATTCCGTTTTTTATTTCCCGGTTTTATTGCTGATTTAAGAGGAAAACAGTTTTTATTTGTGTTTGTAGTAAAAAACAGCAACCTGAGTACGGTCTCTCAGCTGTAATTTATCCAGAATAGAGCTGAGATAATTACGAACGGTTCCTTCGCTTAAAAAAAGCTGTGAGGCGATTTCCTTATTGCTGAGCCCGTCTGCAATAAGACGGATAATTTCAAGTTCCCGGCGGCTGATATCATAATCTTCATAATGGAAGGAAGAACCGGAATGAATAAGCTCCGGAATTCTGGACATGATTTCTGTGCCAAAAACGGTCTGACCGGAACAGACTGCCTCAAGAGCAGGCAGGATACTTGCATAATCCTGTTTCAGCAGATAGCCTTTTGCCCCAAGCTTCAGGGCCTTTACAATATACTCGTCATCAGAAAAGGTAGTAAGAAGAAGGATTTTCGCATCAGGAAATTCTTCCAGTATCTCAGCGGACGCATCAAGTCCGCTTTTTTCTTTCATTCGAATATCCATAAGAAGTACATCCGGCTGATGGATTTTGTACAATTCTGCAGCTTCTTTTCCGTCTGTACCGGAAGCAGCAACAGTAACTTTTCCGCTGGCTTCCAGAATGGTTGTCAGTGCGCCGGAAACAAAAATATCATCATCGACAATTACAATTTTCATAGTTTAGGTCTCCTGTTCTTTTGGAATGGTAATAAAAATACGGAAGCCATGGTCCGTGGTGATCTGAACAGTTCCATGTAAAGGGATAAGTCTGTCCCGGATATTGGAAAGTCCCATTCCTCTGTTTTGTGGGGAAAAATTATCAGCTTCTGTAACCTGCTGAGACAAAGAAGTTCCGAAAAAAGTCCCGGATGTTTTATTTGCGGCAGAACGTTGAAAGTCGCAGGGATTTTTTTGAAGGTTTCCGTTATCCTCGATACAAAGCTGATACAGGGCAGGGTGTTCACGCATGACAATATGTGCGCCGGTGGCGTTGCTGTGCCGCACCATATTGGAAAGAGCCTCTTTTACAATACTGATAAAGCAGTATTTGATCTCACGGGGAATTTCAAGTCCCATATCATAATCCAGAGAAACAGGACAAAACTGAAATTCTGAGATCAGTCCTTCCACAGATTCCCTGAGATTGACGGATTCATCATGAAGATCATGGACGCTTGTGCGGATACTGGTCATTGCCTGGTTAAGAGAAATATCCAGACTGTCCAGAAGAGGAGAAACAGCCTCAGAGCTGCTGACTGCTTTTGCGGCTCCTGTGATCAGAATAGAACGGGACAGGAGATGACCTACATTGTCGTGGATTTCTCTGGCAATCCGGTTTCGCTCTTTTAATGTAGCTGTGTATATTTCATAATTCTGCTTTTCCACAAGCATATGATTTTTTTCTTCCAGAAGAAGATTTTTTTCTGTGCTGTCGTCCCGCAGCTTCATAAAATCCTGTCTGAGCTTTTCTTCGGATTCGGTGCGGAACTGAAGGAAAAATGCCACAATAAAGAACAGGATGCCCCAGAAGGAAAAAAGAAAGATATTTGAGTTTATTGTCCGGATTATATAAAGGTAAAGAAAGCAGCCTGCAAGCGCAGGAAGATAAAAATGATCCTGAATCAGAACATAAAATACTGCAGGAAAAAATGCGCACATTTCAGGTAATGCAAGAGCAGCAGCCATGAAGGCTGCGCACAGAAACAGATGCAGCTTTTTTGATTCAGAGAAATAGCCTGCGCAGCAGGTTCCCACACTCAGAAGAAAAGCGCAGATAAAAGTATAATCCGGTTTCTGAAAAAACAGAAAAAAGAAACCTGATAAGATAAGTAATCCTGTATTCTCAAGATGGCGCATGACAGTTCCTCTCCTGATTATTATTTCTGTTAAGAATCCTTATGGATCCTATGTTCCAGATGGTTTCAGTATAATACAAAACAATCACCGGGGCAAAGAAAACAAAGGAAGAAAAGAAGAAAGTGACATTTGTCATATGAGAAAATGACGGTATTCACTACCAGAAGAAGCTGTCAAAGGTTATAATTTTTTCATGCTCAGGATAAGCAGCAGGTATGGAGCCTGAAAATAAACAAAAGCTTTTATTTACGTGTCTTTGCAGGGGGACACATACAGAGGTTCGCATATTTTGGTGTATGTATATGGCATATTTGTCTGCGAAGAATTTTATATTTGCTCCTTTACAGACAGGAAACAGAAAATAAAAATTTATCGGGAGGAAAAAGATGAGCGGAACAGATTATGCAAAAGAAGGAATTGTACATATAGAAAATCTGGTAAAAAGATATGGTTCTCTGGTGGCTTTGGATCACCTGAACCTGGATATCCGGGAGGGAGAAATCTTTGGTCTTCTGGGACCAAACGGTTCGGGAAAAACAACGGCCATCAACTGCATACTTGCTCTTTTAAAATATGATAAGGGAAGCATCCGGATTTTTGGTAAGGAGATGGAGCCTGATAATTATGAGGCAAAAAGGCAGATTGGTATTGTACAGCAGAATGTGGCAGTATTTGATGAGTTTACTGTGTATGAGAATATTGACTATTTCTGCGGCCTGTATATAAACGACAGGAAAAAAAGGAAACAGCTTGTGGAGGAAGCAATTGCATTTGTGGGACTTGAGGATTACAGGAAAATACGCCCAAAGAAGCTTTCAGGAGGGCTTCTGAGACGTCTGAATATTGCCTGTGGAATCGCACATAAACCACGGCTGATCATTCTTGATGAACCTACTGTAGCTGTGGATCCTCAGAGCAGGAACCGGATTCTGGAAGGAATCCAGCAGCTGAACAGACAGGGCTCCACTATTATTTATACTTCTCATTATATGGAAGAGGTGGAGCAGATCTGTACAAGAATAGCAATTATGGATCATGGAAGAAGTATTGCATCAGGAACAAAGGAACAGCTGACAGGAATGATAAAAACAGGGGAAAAGGTGACGGTAGAGGCTGTTGTACTGAAAGAAGAGCAGCTTGTACAGATTCGGGAACTGGCCCATGTATTTAAGGTGGATTATGAAAATGATATTCTCAGGGTGCAGTGCACAGAGGCAAAGCATAATCTTGTGAGAATCCTGCGGTATCTGGAAGAGCAGGAGATCAGCTTTGGAAGAGTTTACTCAGAGATTCCTACTCTTAATGATGTATTTCTGGAAATTACAGGAAAAGAGCTTCGGGATTAGGAGGAAAGGTTTATGGTTCAGTTAATTAAATACAGCATTATCCGTAAAATAAAGAACTTTAACATTATATTCTGGCCCTGTATTTTTCCCCTTATTATGGGAACTCTGTTTTACTTTGGATTTGGAAATATGTCAGAGTCTGATTTTGAGACTGTTCAGGCCGGATATGTAGAGGAAGGCGCGGGCAATCCTGTTTTTTCTCAGTATCTTGAGGAAATTGAAAAAGGTGGAACTCTTATCCATGTGGAGACTATGACAGAAACGGAGGCAAAGAAACAGCTGAAGGAAAGACAGCTGGACGGGATTTTTTTCGGAGCAGACACACCTTATCTGCAGGTTGCAAAAAGCGGAATGGCGCAAAGTGTGATGCAGAGCCTTCTGGAAAGCTACCTGAACGGTAAGAATACGCTGGAAACCGTGGCAGAGATCCATCCGGAAAATATGGAGCAGGCAGTGGCAGCCATGTCGGATTATAAGGAAATTGTGGAAAATGTATCTCTTGGAGGAAAAAGTACAAATAATAATTCTGTGTTTTTTTATGCTCTGGTAGGTATGGCCTGCCTTTATGGCTGCTTTGTGGGAATGGGATCAGCGTTCTGGCTTCAGGCAAATGTGACAGATCTTGCGGCAAGGCAGTGTGTGTCACCTGTACACAGAATGACTATGATCCTTACAGAAATGCTGACTTCGTTTTTTATCCATTTCCTGAACGTAGTGATTCTCCTGCTTTATCTGAGATATGTTCTTCGTATGGAATTTCAGGGAAGTATGGCGCAGATGCTCCTGGTTTCCCTGGTTGGGTGTATTGTCGGGGTCAGTATGGGAGTTTTTGTTTCCAGTGCGTCAAAGTTAAGCGAAAATATAAAGGTAGCGATCATGTTGGGCATTTCCATGACAGGAAGTACTCTTGCAGGCTTAATGAATTCCAAAATTAAATTTGCAGTAGACCAGAATATGCCGATCATCAATAAACTGAATCCGGCAGCTCTGATCACAGATGCATTTTACTGCATTAATGTTTATGATGATCCGGTGAGAATGAAGACAAATCTTATGACGCTTCTGCTTATGGCTGTGGTACTGACGGCCGGTTCATTTTTGGTAGTAAGGAGAGTTCGCTATGACAGTATTTAAAGGCTATATGAAAGTAATCAGACAGAGCAGATGGCTGATACTTATGTATGTGGCAATCTTTTTTGCCTGCACGCTTCTGATGCAGTCAGCGGCAGGAAAGACGGAGAAAAGTTTTCAGGCAGAGTCCTTGAAAATAGGAATTGCGGATGAAGACGGAGGAATGCTCGCTCTGGCACTGAGTACATACCTGGATAATTTTCATGAAGTGATACCACTGGAAAATGACATTTCTGCTATGCAGGAAAAGCTTTTTTACCGTGATGTGGAGTATATTGTAAGAATCCCGGAAAATTTTTATCGGAAATGTATTGTGAGTGGAGGAATGCTTCCTGTTACCACTGTTCCGGATACCTATTCCGGCATTTATGTGGATCAGCAGATCAACAGCTTTCTGAACAATGCAAGAACCTTTCAGGCAGCAGGATTTACAGAGAAGGAAATGGCAGATGCTCTCATAAAAGACATACCGGTGAGAGTGGAGCTCGACAGGTCATCAGGGTCAGGAGGGCCGCACCAGTATATTTATTATTTTCGGTATGTTCCGTACCTGGCGCTGGCTTTGCTGGGTTTTGTGATAGGAAATGTGCTGCTTGTTTTTCGTAAAAAAGGTCTGAAGCACAGAATGCTGGCATCTCCGGTTTCTTCCAGACACCAGGCTTTGGAGGGAATCCTCTGTATGATCGTGACCGGCACAGCCCTGTTTGTACTGATTATTCTGGTAGCATTGATCTGGTATGGAAAAGAGTTGTGTGCAAACGGGAACTGGGGATATTTTGTTATGAATACAGCCGCCCTGTTTTTTGTAGCTCTTTCCATTGCTTATTTTTCAGGAAGTCTTGTAACAAATAAGGATGCGCTGACAGGAACCATGAACATTATTTCGCTAGGAATGTGTTTCCTCTGCGGAGTATTTGTTCCTCTGGACTATATTTCCACAGGGGTAAAAAATGTCAGTCAGTTTCTTCCTGTATACTGGTATGAGACTGCAAATGAAATTCTGGGAGAGTTTACCGTACTGACCGGCAGTGCAAAAATACAGATATACCAGGCGGTTGGTATTCAGCTTGTGTTCGGAGTGGTGTTTGTGTGCCTGACCCTGGTTGTGGAAAAATACAGAAGTACAGGGAAGTAAGGTGATTTAGTCACAGGAAGATCTGATTAAAGCTAATATAAAATCGCTTGAAAAAGCTTACCTAGATGCTATAATAGAAACAGGTAAATATTTGAAAAGGATGGTACTCCTGTGAAGAAGAGTGAGAGATGCCTTGCTATTCTGGAAATACTACAGAGACAGCATAAAGTAACAGTTACTGATTTAGCGCAGCGATTTGGAATATCAGAAATGACAATAAGGAGAGACTTGAATTTTCTGGCTCGTCAATATAACATCTCCAGAACTCATGGAGGTGCTGAATTGGGTAATCAGCCTGTAGTAAGAATGATTTCATTTGATGAAGCCAGAATTGCTCATAAAGAAACAAAAGAAAAAATTGCAGCTATGGCGGCAACAATGATACGAAGTGGTCAGAGGATATTTGTAGATGCAGGCTCAACTACCAGAATCATTCTTAATTATTTGAATGAGGAAACGAAGGCCGTGGTAGTTGTAAATCATCTTAAAGTTGCGGAACAGGCGTTGCAGTTCGAAAATCTGTCGGTCATTATGTTGGGAGGCGATATGATTCGAATTACAAATTGCAGCTCAGGTCCGGTGGCAGAAGAACAGTTAAAAAATTATCAGCTGGATATTGCTTTTATCGGAGCAGCAGCTATTGGTACAGATGGAAAGTTATATGACGGATATTCGCCGGAAGCACGGCTAAAGAGTTCCCTTTTTTCAGTTGCCAAAAAGGTTTATGTACTTGCTGATTCTTCTAAGATTAATACATATGATTTGAATGAATTTGGAAGTCTGTCTCAAATAGATGGATTAATAACAGACGCAGGGATAGATGAAGAAGGAATGATTTTAATGAAGCGTCATCGCGTAAATGTGATGATTGCAGAATAACAGAATAAATGTAAGGCTCTGAGGTCTGGTACAGAAATATGTTCTGTATCAGACTTTTTTTGTTCAAACAAACAATTTATTCCATAAATTTCCATGAATTAAAAACGAACATTTTGCGAACTAAAAACGAACATTATGTGCCTGGGGAAAGTGTGAAAAACTATGAAAAATGAGAGGGAAACAGGGAAAAATAACTTAAATACAAACAATATAATAGAGAAAATCAAACACTTAAAAGATGAAATGCACAAAATATAATAAGTATAATTGGTAATTAATCACATTGAATTAAAAAAAATGTTATGATAATATGTTCATATAAACAAAAAGGAAACGGCCAATTCCAAAAACAAACAAAATTATAAGACAAAGGGAGGTTTTCAGATATGAAGAAAAAGTTTATGGCAGTGCTTCTTACAGGAGCAATGGCAGTATCTATGGTGTCAGGTATTACAGTAAAAGCTGATGAAAAAGAGAGTTATACAATTGGATTTTCACCGTATACATTGACAAATGAATATTTTACAGCTGTTCTTGATGGAGTACAAAAAGCCTGTGATGAGACAGGAAATGAGTTGATTTATTTTGATCCTCAGAATGATCCAACACAGCAGGCTTCTCAGATTGACGATATGATTGCCAGTGGAATTGATGCATTGATTTATATTCCCTACGATTCAGCAGGAGCGCAGACTGTACTTCAGACATGTAAGGATGCAGGAGTAAAGGTTATTAATATTGATAATGTTATTACAGAAGATGATTATGAGCTGGTAGATGGAATCATTGCTTCAGATAATACCCAGCTTGGCTATTTGTCAGGTCAGTGGGTAGCAGAAAATCATCCGGATGGAGCAAATGTACTGGTTGTTCATTTGCAGACTGCAGAATCCTGTATTATTAATGTAGATGGCTTCTGGAAAGGAATAAAGGATAATACAGAAAATGCTGAGGCATTTAAAGAAGTACAGGTAGTAGAAGGAGAAGGTTCAACAGAAACTTCGTTTAATGTAGTGTCAGATGCACTTCAGGCTCATGATGATATTGATGTTATTTATTGCATTAATGACACTTCTGCACTGGGAGCAGTACAGGCGGTAGAAGATGCCGGAAAAACAGGTCAAATTGATATTCTTGGAAAAGATGGAGCGCCTATTGGAAAGCATGCAGTCAAAGATGGAACTATGGTTCAGACATCTGCACAAAGACCTACCTATATGGGATATCTTGGAGTAAAAGAAGCAATAGATCTTCTGGAAGGGAAAGAAATTGAATTTAATACAGCGATTGAGTCCTACAGCATTACTGCAGACAACATTGATGATTATGACCTGGACGCATGGGATTCTCTGGAAGAGTAATTGATATGGAAACATTCGGCTAAATACAGCTGGATTAAAGCAGGGCGTTGCGGGTGTATTGCAACGCCCAATTTTTAAAGAATTTATGAGAGGAAGCATAAATATGAGCGAAACAAAGTTGTTGGAAATGAATGATATAACCAAAGCATTTTCATCCAATATTGTGTTGAACGGTGTGAAGCTTTCTGTAAATGAAGGAGAGGTCGTTGCTATCCTCGGTGAAAACGGTGCAGGAAAATCAACTCTGATTAAAATTTTGGGTGGAATTTATAAAGCTGATTCGGGAGAAATCCGTATACATGGAGAGGTAAAGAATATATCTTCTGCTGCAGTAGCCGGTGCAAATGGGATCAGAATCATTCATCAGGAAATTGTTCTTGTTCCGGATAGAACTATTGCTGCCAATGTATTTTTGGGGAGAGAACCAAGAAATAAGTTTGGATTGGTAGATGTACCTGAGATGGAAAGACAGACACAAAAACTGATTGATGATCTTAACCTGAACCTCAGGGCAGATCAGTTAGTCAGAAGCCTGACAATGGGAATGCAGCAATTGGTTGAAATCATAAAAGCAATCTCAGCAGAAGCTAAAATTGTAGTAATGGATGAGCCAACATCTTCCTTATCACAGGGAGAGGTGGAGATTTTGTTTGGAATTATTCAGCTGCTTCAGAAAAAAAACATAGGCATCATTTATATTTCTCACAGACTAGAAGAATTATTTGCAATTACAGACAGAATAGTAGTGCTTCGTGACGGGAAAATGGTGGGAGATATTAAAACAAAAGAAGCAGAAAAAGATAATTTGATTAATCTGATGGTAGGAAGAGAACTGGATAGTTTTTATACAAAAAACAAGCATCACATTGGGGAAATAGCATTATCGGTAAAAAATCTTTCTCATGAAAAATATTTCAGTAATGCGAGTTTTACAGCACGATATGGAGAAATTGTAGGCTTTGCCGGACTGGTAGGTTCAGGACGAACAGAATTAATGAAAACAGTCTTTGGAGCTTATGCTAAAAAGAATGGAGAGGTACAGTTAGATGGGAAGTCTCTTGAAATTAAAAATCCGAAAGATGCAATCAGAAATGGTATTGCTTATGTCTCAGAGGATCGACGTGGTGAAGGGCTTATCCTGAAAAATGATGTGAAATTCAATATGGGTCTTGTCTGTTTGAAGGATTTTGTAAAAGGAATTCGTGTAAAAAATAAAGAGTGGAATTCAATGGTAGAAGAGTACAGAAAAAAATTTTCTATTAAAATTACATCTTCAAAACAGCTTACAGGAAATTTAAGTGGAGGAAATCAGCAAAAAGTCGTATTAAGTAAATGGCTGGCAAATAATCCAAGAGTGATTATTCTGGATGAGCCTACAAGGGGAATTGATGTTGCAGCAAAGGCAGAGATTTATGCAATTATTGATGCGTTGGCTGCAAGTGGCGTATGTATTATTATGATTTCTTCAGAACTTCCGGAGATTATTAATATGTGCAACAGATGTTATGTGATGTGTGAGGGAAAGATTACAGGAGAGATCAGTGAAAATGAATTTTCTCAGGAAACGATGATGAAGCTGGCAACACAGAGATAATATTTATTTAACAAAAACAGTAGACAAAAAAGAAGCAGGAGGTCTGGAAATGCATACAGAGAAAAAAAGAATACCAGGCATGTATTTTTTTAAACGAAATATAGGAACAATTATTGGCTTAATTCTTTTAATCATAGTTGTTACCATATCTACGCCAAGATTTTTGACAACTTCGAATATATTAAATCTACTAAAATCTAATTCTGTAAATGCGATTATCAGCTGTGGAATGCTGATGGCAATTCTTATGGGAGAGATTGATATTTCTGTTGGATCTACAGTAGGTCTGTCAGGCATTATTGGGGCTTATATGATGACAAATATGGGGCTTCCGGTAGGACCAACAATTTGTATCTGCCTTATGGTAGGTGCCCTGGTAGGTATTGTAAATGGTATTGCAATTTCTTATTTAAAGGTACCTGCTTTTGTAGCAACTTTAGCAACACAGAGTATTGGACGTGGGCTTACGGAAATTATTTCGGGAGGAGTTACTATTCGTGTAAGAGATGATTCCTATACAGCTATTGGCAATACTTCCATAGGAGGAATTTCTGTTATTATTATTTATGCTGCAGTGATTCTGGTATTTACATGGTTTTTATTGAACCGTACACGTTTCGGATACTATATTTATGCGATTGGTGGAAATAAACTGGCAGCTCAGTATTCCGGAGTGAATGTAAAAAAATATAATATGCTTCCGTATGTTCTTATTGGTCTTTTCTGTGGCCTCAGTGGATTGATCTGGTCAGCAAGACTGGGAAGTGCAGCTGCAACTCTGGGAAGTGGATTTGAGATGGATGCTATTGCAGCTGTTGTTATTGGCGGAACAAGTATGTCAGGCGGTGTTGGTACTGTTGGAGGAACTTTTATTGGAGTTTTAATTATTGGGGTAATCACAAACGGTCTGAATCTTATGGGCATCAATTCTTTCTGGCAGGAAGTATTTAAAGGCATTATTATTCTTGTTGCTGTCGTTATTGATGTAGTAAGAAAAACAAAAACGAAAGAGTGAGAAAAATGGCTTTTGCAGGAATTGATATAGGAACCAGTGGATGTAAGCTGCTGGTATATGATTTGGAAGGACATGTGATTTTTCGATCATCCAGAAAGTATCGGGAAGAGGGAAGGGATGGATTTAGAGAACTGAATCCTGAAGTGGTTCTGGAAAATGTCAAGATTATTTTATCAGAAGCCGGAAAAAATTGTCCGGAAAATATAGAAGCTTTGGCAGTAGCCAGTCTTGGCGAATCAGTTGTATGTCTTGATGAGAATAATAATATTCTGGCCAATTCGATGCTTACCGGAGACTGTAGGGGAATCACAGAAATTCAGGAATTGATTCAGCATTTTGGAGCACAGCATATTTTTGAAATAACAGGGCTTCCGCCAAATGAATTATATGGTCTTCCGAAATATATGTGGCTGAATCAGAATACAGATGTGATAAAAAAAGCAAAAGCTATTTTATATTATGAAGATTTTATTGGATATATCCTTACAGGAAAAAGAATGGTGAGTTATTCCTCGGCGGCAAGAAGTATGGCTTTTGATATCAGAAAAAAGGAGTGGTCAGAAGAACTTCTGGGGGCAGCTGGTATTTCTTTACAACAGATGTCCGTACCTGTGGCACCGTCTACAGTTATTGGAACTGTTTTGCCGGAGATAGCTGAAAGACTGGGATTAAATCATGAGCTAAAAGTAATAGCAGGTGGGCACGATCAGACCTGTGCGGCTCTGGGGAGTGGATTGATATCTTCAGAAAACGGCGAAATTGGCATGGGTACCTGTGAATTTATGTTTACAATGCTGCCGGAAATAAAAATGACTCCTTATATGATACAAAATAATTTTACCTGTATTCCGTATGTGTTGAACAATACATATTTATCCAGTATTGAAGTAACTACCTGTGGAATACTGAAAAACTGGGCAAGAGATACTATTTTTCAGGGTATATCTATGGAGTGCCAAAAGCAGGGTAAGGATTTTTGGGGAGAAATGGAGGATAAGGCAAAAAATATACATACAGACATACTGTTATTACCCCAATTTGGCTCGGCAGGAAATCCGGATCTTTCCATGGATGCAAAAGGAACAATTACAGGATTAACAATTCATACAAAACCAGAGGAAATATACAGAGCGATTCTTGAGGGAATGGCATTTCAGATGTATCTGGCGTATGAAAGAATGAATGTAATTGGTACGAAGATGAAAAAGATTGCAGCAACAGGAGGCGGATCAGTTTCAGATCTGACCCTTCAGATAAGAGCAGATGTGTTTGGAATGGAGGTATATTCTCTGGAAAGTGAAGAGGCTGGAACATTGGGGTGTATGTTGATGTCAGCAGTTGCTACAGGAGCCTATAAGTCTTTGAAAGCAGGGATAAAAAAGACAGTAAGAATAAAAAAATGTTTTAAACCAGATTCGGAGATGCATCGGTATTATAATGAAAAATTTAAAAAATATAAGGAACTATATGAGTTAATGCACAGATTTAGATAAAAATGTGGAGGTTAAAACAATGAGGCTGGTAAATGGTTTTAAATTAATGGAATTTGCAAAAAGGTATCATTATGTACTTCCCGCATTTAATACGACAAATTTAGAAATGACGTATGCTATTGCGGATGGGCTAATGAAAGCAGAGCTTCCAGGATATATTCAGATTTCTTCAAACAATTTGAGATTGTCAAATCCGGAGATTATTGCCGAAATGGCAGCAGATGCGGTCAAAAAGTCAGAGACACCTATTGGTTTGCATTTGGATCATGGGAAATCTTTTGAGGATGTAAAAGCATGTATAGATGCGGGGTTTACATCAATTATGATTGATGCATCTCACCTTCCTTTTGAAGAAAATATAAAGGAATGCAGAAAAGCAGCAGACTACTGCCATTTTTATGGAATTCCAGTAGAAGCAGAACTGGGAGCATTGAAGGGAAAAGAAGAGGATATTATAAATGAGGCAGAATGTAAAACAGATCCCGATATGGTAGCAGATTTTGTGGAACGGACAGGATGCGATACTTTAGCTGTGTCTGTGGGAAATGTTCATGGGTTATGTTTGAATCCTCAGATTGATATACCACTTCTGGAGAAAATTAATCAGGTGAGTAAGGTGCCGTTGGTTTTACATGGTGGATCTGGAATACCTAAAGAAGTTATATGGGAAGCTAAAAAATACGGACTGATAAAAATTAATTACGGCTCTGATCTTCGTAAAGAATATATTAAGACATTTGGAAGTGCATATGAAAGTAATCATAATGAACATGATGTAATACATTTAAGCCTGGAGGCAGTGGAAGAGGTAAGCAGACGGGCACGGGAGCTGGTAACAATGATTAATGAACACTAAATTTCTTCTGTAGGTGGTGTTAGTTTGAAACATACATATTTGGGAATAGACATGGGAACATCCGCGATGAAAATGGTGCTTATTGACTCGGAAAAGGCTGTTCTCAGACAGGTTTCTGAGGAATACGAAGCAGTGCATGCAGGAGACGGATGGAGTGAGATTGATCCCGTAATCTGGTATTCTGCTATGAAAAAAGGTATCCATAAAATAATGGAAGGTCAGGATACAAGTGCTTTGGCTGGAATTGGGGTTACCGGTCAGATGCATACGCTGATTGTTCTGGGAGAAGATGGGAAAGCTGTCCGTCCTGCAATGATGTGGAATGATACAAGAACAAAAATAATTCTTCCAGAGTTAAAAAATAAAATCAGAAAGTTTCCAGAAGGGGAATATTTGTCTAAAACAATTTCAACAGGAAGTCCGGCAGCAAATCTTTACTGGATGAAAAAATATGAACCGGAGAATTTGGAAAAAATAAAAAAGTTTTTGATAGGACCGGATTATTTAGTATTTTGCCTTACCGGAAATACAGTAACAGACTACTGTGAAGCATCAACCTCATGTCTTTATAGAATTGATAAAAAAGAATGGTCAGAAGAAATAAGGCAACTAATAGGATTAGAAAAAAATACATATCCGGAAATAAAAGGAAGCGCCCGAAAAGCAGGGAAAATTTTACCTGAAATAGCTGAGGAATTCCAGTTCAGTTCAGATGTGGAGGTGATTGTAGGGACAGGAGATAATCCTGCAACAGCTATTTCTACAGGATGTCTGGGTCTTGGATATCCTGTTATTTCCCTGGGGACATCCGGGATATTTATGATGCCAATAGAGAAGCCTGAGAGCCAGACAAGAGGGAAAAAGATATTGTTTTCTTTTGATGATAAAAAATATTCTTTTCTGGTTCAGGGAGCAGTTCAATGTAATGGAAATACATTTGACTGGTGGAATCGTGATATTATGGAAATGAGGAATTTTCATAAAATGACAACAGAACTGGATGTTAGTAAAATGGCAGAAAATGAATTAATGTTTTATCCTCATTTAAACGGTGAAAAAACAATTTATGCAGATACAGAACTGAGAGGAGCATTTACAGGAATCAATCTTTCTACTACCCAGGAAGACCTGTTTTATGCAGTTATAGAAGGTCTGTGTATGGGATTTCGAGAACTGGCAGAAAAAATGAAATTGCCTATCAGGGAATATGGAAGTGTAAAAGTAGTAGGTGGAGGAGCGAAAAGCCCGGTATGGCTTCAAACAATGGCAAATGTTCTTAACGTTTCAGTTGAAAAAATGGAAGGAATGATAGGACCTGCTTTTGGAATTGCTTTGTTAGCATCTTATAAAAATGAGAATTTTTCATCACTACAAAGAATAACAGAAGGCAATGTAATAACAGAATGTTGTTATCAACCGGACAGGAAAGCTGCAAGTTTTTGTGAAAAAAAATATGAGAAATATCTGAGGATGCGAAAAGGCCTGAAATATATTGAAAATGGAAGTAAGGTGATTTAGTCACAGACTGGCCGAGAATCTTCGTGTATGATACATACATAAACAGGAGGAAAAAGGTACAGAAATAAATCTGATACAGAAGTGTGATGTAAAAGCAGAGCATGAAAATAAATCCTGTAAAAATGGAAATAATAATTATACGCGATGTCCGGGATAAAAGATTTTAGAGAACATGAAGAACCGGGCAGGAGGAGGATCATATGTCAGTTTTAAATATTACAAAAAATAATTTTCAGGAAGAAGTAATGAACAGTAATAAACCGGTTCTGCTGGATTTTTGGGCAGGATGGTGCGGACCCTGCAGGATGCTCTCCCCGGTAGTGGATGAAATTGCAGAAGAAAATGACAGTATCAAGGTGTGCAAGGTAAATGTGGACGAGCAGCAGGAGCTGGCATCAGAATTTCAGGTAATGACAATCCCAACGCTGGTGGTCATCAAGAACGGTCAGATCCAGAATCGCTCTATGGGTGTGAAGCCAAAAGAAGAGATCCTGGACATGGTTCAGTAAAATTAAATAAAAAGTAAAAACAGGGAATTCCTTCAGGGTGGACAGGCCGGAAAAGGAGTCCCTGTTTTTGTATTGAACATGTTCATTCTGAAAGTTCTTCCAGTCCTTTTTTGTCCGTGATCTCGATGGTTCCACGGGACAGTCTCACCAGATTTTCACTCTGAAAATAGCGGAGCATCCGTGTGACTACCTCCCGGGCAGTTCCCAGATGATTGGCTATTTTTTCGTGAGTGATCTTTAATATATCAGTGTTTTCCAGAAGAGTTTCTTCCACAAGAAAGGCGGCCAGTCTTTTGTCAAAGCTTTTCCACATAATCTGTTCGATCAGCCACATTACCTCGGAAAAGTGACTTGCCATGATCTGATTGGAGAAGTTTGCCATTGGAGCAGATTCTTCCATCAGAGATTTGTATATATGGGGTGGAAGAACCAGTATTTCACTGTCTTTTTCGGCTTCAATGGTAACTTCAAACTGGATGTTCTGCATCACGCAGGATGCGGAAAAAATACATACGTCCCGCTCAAAAAGACGATAAAGAGTGATTTCTCTTCCCTCATCAGATACGATATATGACCGAAGCTGTCCGGAAAGGATCAGAAGCATTCCAAGACAGCTTACAGAGCCGTTGTGAAGGACGGTCCCTTTAGAGACAGACCGCTGAAAAGATGTCTGGGAAATTGTTTTCTGCTGGGCAGGTGTCAGTTTATCCCATATGGGAAAATGTGTGGAGAAATCCATATTTATGCCTCCTTTTACGGGCAGCTGGTGTGAACGATACTGCCGGCAACAATGATTTTAAGGTTTTTCTGTTAAATGTAAAATTTGTTGTGAGAAGTACTCTGGAACAAGCCCCGGTTTCTTACAGTGAATGGTGTAAACAGTAATTTAAGTATATAGAACGGTTTGGAATCTGTCAAATATCTGGAAAAGTCAGGAGGCATGTGATAAAATTTAAGTAATGTATTTTTTAATTATAAATGAACAGGTTAAAAAGAGTACGAATTTTATATTTATTTTTTGGCATATACAAAATATGACAAGGGATCTACACAGGTCCGGAAGTATGGCATGATGCCGACAGGCAGGAATTTATGATAAAGCAGCAGGCGGTTTACAGGAAGGAGATTTTTATGGAAAGACATGGATTTGCAATGAAAATAAAAAAAGGGCAGATGAACGCATACAGGAAAAAGCTTGGCGAAATATGGCCGGAGCTGACCGGATTTCTGGACAGAAATGAGATCAGTAATTTCAGTATCTGGAATGCGGAGGATCTGATTTTTGGATATTATGAAAACCAGGATAACAGATGCAAAGGAGAAGGGGAAAAGGCAGAAATTGCAGTTCTTACAGAAAAAATCCAGGATACGTTTGACTGGATTTCCACTCCGGGTCAGGATATGCGGCTGATGTATCATAATTTTGGCATTGTGAGAAAAAACAAAGAACTGATCCGCCACAGAGTTTTTATGACCAGACTGAAAGACGGATGCGAAGAAGAGTACAAGGCCCGCCATGACAGGCTGGTCGCAGAGCGGGGAGAGACTGCAGATCCCGGTCCGGACAGTAATTTCAGTATCTGGAGCGCCGGAGGATATATTTTCGGCTATGATGAAATTGACACTACCATGGAAACAGAGGAAACGATTGCTTCAAGAGAAGCAACGGTTTCCTGGGAAATGCGTCAGCTTGAGATCATGGACTGGATCACAAATGATGTGGACTGGATGACAGGAGAAGTCCATGCAGATGTAAAGCGTCTGGCATGGCATAACTGAACAGAGCGGTGCGGCTTATGGTTCAGCCTGCGGCAGAAAATTACTGAGGCAGGATAAGACAGCAGTGGAAGGTTTGGAGCACATATGAAAGAAAGTAAGTATGTAACTATATATAAAGAATGGAAGGAAAAAATCGAAAGCGGTCAGATCGCAGAAGGAGAACGGCTGCCTACAGAAAGCAGTCTGATGGAAAGCTATCAGGTTTCCCGGGATACTGTCCGCAAGTCCCTGAATTTACTGGAGCAGAACGGATATATTCAGAGAGGAAGAGGACGGGCATCGCTGGTAATGCCAAAACAGAGGTATACGTTCCCGCTTTCTGAAATTGCAAGCTTTCAGGAGGTAAATAAGCTGTCATATGCCCATGCGGAGACAGAGGTGGTAAATCTTGATATTTTGCAGGATTCCCACAAAATTAAAAAAATTTTTCAGCAGAGTGTAAACGGAGAGGTTTATGAACTGATCCGGGTAAGGCGCATGAAAGATGAGGCAGTTATTCTTGATAAGGACTATTTTGTAAGGGATGTTGTTCCTCGTCTTCCTCTGAATGAATGTAAGGTGTCCGTCTACCGTTATCTGGAGGAAGAGCTTGGGCTTCAGATCAGCTATGCGGTAAAGGAAATTACGGTGCAGAAGGCAAATGCAGAGGATTATGAACTGTTGGACATGGGGGATTATAACATGGTCGTGGTGGTAAAAAGCCACACATATCTGGAAAATAATACGCTGTTTCAGTGTACAGAATCCCGTCACAGGCCGGATAAATTCCGATTTGTAGATCTGGCAAAGAGAAAACTGTAGGAGAATTCAGCCGCAGTTCCAGATTCCTGCCGGCAGAGTTTTTGAGAATTATATATAGTTTATGGAAATAACAACTGTCCTGTTTTAAAACCGGGGCAGTTTTATTTTTTACTGATCAGGAAAGCAGTATATTCTGTACGGATCTTCCCGGAAAACGCTCCGTGAGGAGACGGCCGGATATATGCGGAACAGGACTTCACATGGCAGTCTGAATCCGGCAGATACATTTTTTGAACCGGAAAATCCAGGATAAATAAGAAAGTGATTTCCTGTAATTCTGGGGAGTTTATTGGACAAAGTACACAAAAACAAAGTCAAAATTTTATTCAAAAACACAACACAAAAGTATTTGACATAAATGAACGTATAAATTAATATATAAATATAAGTTGTACGTACAAATATAATAAAGAAAAAAGATATACGTATAAGGAGAATGGAAAGATGGCAGGATTTGCAAATGATGCAAAAAAGATGCTGGAGCTCTTGGGCGGCAAAGAAAACATTGTGTCATTTACTCATTGTGCAACAAGAATGAGATTCGTACTTAAAGATCAGAAACAGGCAGATGTGAAGGCGATTGAGGAGCTTTCCTGTGTAAAAGGAAGCTTTACTCAGGGCGGACAGTTTCAGATCATTATCGGCAACAAGGTTTCTACTTTTTATGATGATTTTGTAGAGGCAAGCGGAATTGAAGGCGTAAGTAAGGCAGAAGTAAAAACAGAGGCAAAAGGCAATCTGAATCTTCTTCAGCGCCTTCTGGCAAACCTGGCAGAGGTTTTTGCGCCGATTATCCCGGCAATTATTGTAGGTGGTCTGATTCTTGGATTCCGTAACATTATCGGCGATATTGCGCTTCTGGAAAATGGAACAAAAACAATCACAGCAGTGTATCCGTTCTGGAACGGTGTGTATAATTTCCTCTGGCTGATCGGTGAGGCAATTTTTACCTTCCTTCCGGTAATTATCACTTATTCTGTGTGCAAAAAAATGAATTCTGATCCGGTTCTCGGAATTGTCCTTGGAATTACTCTGGTTTCTCCGCAGCTGATGTCAGCCAGTGACTATGTGCAGGCAGTGGCTACAGGCGGGGACATCAAAACATGGGATTTTGGCGCTTTCCATATCAATATGGTAGGATACCAGTCACAGGTAATTCCGGCAATCCTTGTTGGAATTCTGTTTTCTGTGCTTTATAAATTCCTGAAAAAGCATGTGCCGGAAATGATCTCCATGATCGTAGTACCGTTCTTTTCACTGGTGCCGGCGGTTCTTCTGGCCCATACAGTGATCGGACCTTTCGGACGTGTGATCGGCGACGGACTGGCAAAGATCATTCAGGTAGGCTTTGATTCTTCCTTCAGCTGGATCGTCAGTGGTATTTACGGCCTTCTGTATCCACTTATGGTTATTACAGGACTTCATCATACAATGTTTCCTATCGACCTTCAGGCTGCGGAAACTGTAGGCGGAATCTATACCTTCCCGGTTGTTGCTCTCAATAATATTGCCCAGGCTTCTGCAGTAGTGGCTTTTGTAATCATCAACAGAAGAAATGCAAAGGCAAAAGAGGTTGGTGTTCCGGCGTTTATTTCCGGATATCTGGGAGTTACAGAGCCGGCAATGTTCGGTATTAACCTGAAATATCTGTATCCGTTTGTGGGAGCCATGCTTGCAACAGGAGTTACAGGAATGATTTCCAGATTGATCGGAGTAATTGCAAACAGTGTAGGTGTCGGCGGACTTCCTGCATTCCTTTTCATGAAAGCCCAGTATATGCTTCCATATATTGGAGTTATGGCGCTTTGTATTGTATTATCAATTCTGTTTACGCTGCTTTTATCAAAAACATCACTGAACAGTGAAAACAGAAAGAAAAACTAAAGGAGAAAAACTATGGTGGAATTAGGCGGAAAAGTAGTATATCAGATTTATCCCAAGTCTTTTCAGGATACAGACGGAGACGGTTTCGGAGATCTGAGAGGCGTAATTGAGCGTCTGGATTATCTGGCAGAGCTGGGTGTGGACTATCTGTGGATCACTCCGTTTTTTACCTCTCCTCAGTATGACAACGGATACGATATCGCGGATTACAGAAATATTGACCCCAGATACGGAACTATGGAGGACTTTGACGAGCTGGTACGGGAGGCTGCCAAGCGCGGCATGTACCTGATGATGGATATGGTTCTGAACCATACATCCACAAAGCATGAGTGGTTTCAGAAGGCTCTGAAGGGTGATCCGAAATACAGAAACTATTATATCTTCAAAAAAGGAAAAAATGGTCTTCCGCCTACAAACTGGGTGTCAAAATTCGGTGGAAACGCATGGAGCTACCTTCCGGAAACAGATGAGTATTACCTTCATCTGTTCCATGTAACCCAGGCAGACCTGAACTGGGAAAACCCGGAGGTGCGTCAGGATATTTATGATACTGTAAACTTCTGGCTGGAAAAGGGGGTAAAGGGACTGCGTTTCGATGTGATCAACCTGATCTCCAAGCCGGACGTTTATGAGGATGATCTGGAAGGGGACGGACATCGTTTCTATACAGACGGACCAAAAATCCACCAGTATCTTCAGGAGCTGAACGAGAATACCTTTGGAAAATATGACGATGTGGTAACTGTAGGAGAAATGTCTTCTACCACATTGGAAAACAGTATCCGCTATTCCAACCCGGAATCTAACGAGCTGTCCATGATCTTCAGCTTCCATCACCTGAAAGTGGATTATCCTTCCGGAAATAAATGGGAGATCGAGCCTTTCCGCTTCCATGATCTGAAAAAGCATCTGTTTACCTGGCAGGAAGAAATGGAAAAGGGCGGCGGCTGGAATGCTCTGTTCTGGTGCAACCATGATCAGCCGAGAATTGTTTCCAGAATCGGAAATGAAAAGGAATACCGTGTAAAATCTGCAAAATGTCTTGCCACAGCAATTCACGGTCTGAAGGGAACACCTTATATTTATCAGGGAGAGGAGATCGGTATGACAAATGCCGGCTATACCTCTATTGACGAGTATATGGATATTGAAAGCCTGAACTATTATAATATCCTGAAGCTTCAGGGTAAGAGCGAGGAGGAAGTGATCCGTATTCTGGGCGCCAAGTCCAGAGACAACTCCCGTACCCCAATGCAGTGGGATGCTTCTGAGAACGCAGGCTTCACTAAGGGAACTCCGTGGCCGAAAGTATGTGATCGCTACAAAGAGATCAACACAGAGAGCAGACATGAGCCGGATTCTGTTTTCCAGTATTATAAAGAGCTTGTGAAGTTAAGAAAAGAGCTTCCTGTGATCCAGAAAGGCGCTGTGACACCTCTTCTTCGCGAGGATAAAGAAATCCTTGCATACAAACGTGAGTATCAGGGAAAAGAGCTTTATGTGTTCTGTAATTTCTTTGACGGTGAAGTAAAGGTACCGTATTCCATTCCGGAAGACTGCAAGAGCATTCTTTCTAATTACGGAGAGGAGATCAGCCCTAAGGAGCTTGTTTTAAGACCTTATGAGGCAGTGATGTTCCTCCGCTGAAAAGAGGCATACTATGAAATTTAAAGCGCTTACTACCTGCTTTGCCGGAGGCGGAACAGGTCATTATACCCAGCAGGGCAGATTGAGCCCAGATGAAAAAAATACAGAAAATCAGGTGATCAACCTGCACCCGGAGCTTTCCTGGGAAGTATTTGAGGGCTTCGGGGGCGCAGTGACAGATGCAGCGACATATGTGTATTCTCTGATGAATGAGGAGCAGAAAAAAGAAGTCCTTTCTACATATTTCAGTAAAGAGGGACTTGGCTACCAGCTTCTGCGTGTTCCTGTTGACAGTTGTGATTTTTCTCTGGAGACCTATGATTCACTTGTGGAAAAAGAACCCGTAAAGGTGGCGGTCCAGAGAGCGGGAAAATATATTTTTCCAATGCTTAAAGATATTTTTGCAGTCTGTGAGGAGCAGCCGGAGATCATGGTTTCTCCCTGGTCTCCGCCGGAATATATGAAAACAAACGGACAGCGCCAGCGGGGCGGACATCTGAAAAGGGAATACTATCCGGACTGGGCTGAATATATCTGCCAGTACATCCTTGCCCTGCAGGCAGAGGGATTTCCGGTAAAACGAATGTCCATTCAGAACGAGGCCAACGCAGTACAGAAATGGGATTCCTGCCTGTACAGTGCAGAGGAGGAGAGGGAGTTTCTGAAAACAGCTCTTTATCCTGCGCTGAAAAAACATGGGCTGGATAAAATTGAAATCTACATCTGGGATCATAATAAGGAACGGCTTTATGAACGGGCGGTGGAAACCATTGACAGTGAAACAGAAAAAATGATCACCGGAATGGCCTTCCACTGGTACAGCGGAGATCATTTTGAGGAAATGGAGCTGGTGCGGAAACGATTTCCCGGACTGAAGCTGATCCTTTCCGAAAGCTGCCTGGAATACTGTAAATTCCGGTCAGATGATGTGACCGAGGGTGTTTTTTCCCTGCTTCACGAACTGATCGGAGATCTCAATCATGGAATGAGTATGTTTCATGACTGGAATCTCTGCCTGGATGAAAAGGGCGGACCGAACTATGTGGGCAATTACTGTCACGCGCCCTATCTTTTCCATAAAGGAAAGAAACGGCTGCTCCCCCAGCCGACCCTTGACTGTTTTTATCACATCTCCCATTATCTGCGTCCCGGAAGCGTGCGGATCGCCCATTCTGTATACACAGATAAGATAGAGTCTGTTGCCTATAAAAATACAGACGGAAGCATCATTCTGGTTCTTCTGAACCGGACAGAAAAACAGCTTCCGGTAAATCTCAGGCTGCATGGACAGACCGGGACTTTAAATGTTCTTCCCCAGTCCATCACTACCTGCACAATAGAATGCGAATGATAAAAATTTTTGGAATAATACAGAAATGATTTGCAGATAAAATAAGGCACTGCCCACGGATAAAAACGTTGGCTGTGCCTTATTTGGATGATCTGTTTTTTCTTTCCTTGTATCGTGAGGCCTGGTCATTGCATTTTCCGCAACAACCGCTTACTTATCCGGCTTACCAGATATAATTCTGAATATATTCCTGAGTGGTGTTGTCGATCAGGTGATAGGTAAGCTCTGCCATGGCTTCCGGAGATTCATGCTCTGTTCTGGACAGCCATGTTTTGATCATTCCGATACAGCCGCTGAGACAAAAGGCATAGGCATAGCGTATCTCGGTGTCAGTAGCCGGTAAGCTGCTTGGTTTGAGGAACTTGCTGGCGATCAGCGTCTCAATTCTTTCTACAAAATCCATGTCCCCGTTAGGGCCCAGAAGGGCAAGGGACAGATCGCGGTTGCTGTCCAGAATGGAAAAAAATCGGGCAAGGAAGGGAATGATTTTTTCCCGTTCTGTACAGTCCGTGGGGCAGCCTTCCATGGCTTCCCGGATATCCACCATTGCTTCTTCCTCGATTTTTTCAAGCATCTGGTAGATATCCGTATAATGCAGATAAAAGGTGGAACGGTTAATATCCACCTCATCTACCAGTTCCTTTACAGTGATCTCTTTGATACTTTTTTTCTGCATCAGGCGGGCAAGTCCCTGCCTGAGCTGCATCTTTGTTTTTCTGACTCTTCGGTCAACTTTTTCAGCCATGAAAAAACCTCCAATCTTTTTGCAAAAAAAGGCATTGTTTTGGTAGAAATGTCGAATTTTATGTTTAGTAGACAAAATACAAAAAAATGTCTATTAGTAAATATTAAGCTCTTTTTTTGTCGCTTGTATTTTTTTTCAGTTTTAGTATAATACGTTTTGTAAAGAAAAGCAACACATTGTTTATTAATAGAAATAAAAATGGTTAATAGAATTTAAGCTATTACTAGAACACAAACTGATTAATGGAATACAATGTGATAAACAGAATCAGATAAAAACTGTAGATCAGAGTGTATCTGATTCTTTTAAATAAAGCATTTTCTACAATAAAATATATCATGAAAGAAAGGGAATGACTATGATCAAAAATGAGTGGAAGAATCTGCTGAAGAACAAAATGCTGGTAGTTGTTGTTATGGCTATTATCATAATCCCGGTCATTTACGCAGGATTGTTCCTGAAATCCATGTGGGATCCATATGGAAGTCTGGATAACCTTCCTGTAGCAGTAGTCAACAATGACAAATCAGTGGAATACGAGGGAAAAACTTTAAGTGTGGGCAGTGATATGGAAGATGCCCTGAGGGATAATGATTCCCTTGATTTTCATTTTGTGGACAGTAAAGATGCAGAGCAGGGCCTGAGAAATGGTACATATTATATGGTAATTACCATTCCGGAAGATTTTTCTGAGAATGCTTCTACTCTGATGGATGAGAAGCCAAAGAAAATGGAACTGGAATATGAAACAAATCCGGGAACCAATTACATTGCTTCCAAAATGAGCGAGAGTGCTGTTGTAAAAATCCGTGACGAGGTAGCTTCTCAGGTAACCGAAACCTATACGCAGACAGTTTTTGACCAGATTACAGAGGTTGGAGACGGTATGCAGGAGGCTGCCGATGGTTCAAAGGAACTGAAGGACGGACTTGGAGATGCTTCTGACGGAAATAAAACCATTACAGATAATCTGAAAAAGCTGGCGGACAGCACGCTTACCTTTAAGGACGGAGCCAATACTCTCACAGAAGGACTGAAAGAATATACGGACGGTGTGGCGCAGGTAGATGACGGAGCTACACAGCTGAATGATGGAGTGGGAACTCTGACAGCAAAGGTTCCTGAGCTTACAGCCGGTGTAAATAAGCTGAATCAGGGCGTTAAGGATTATACAGACGGCGTTGCAAAGCTTGACGCAAATTCTGCACAGCTGACAGCCGGAACAGCAGATCTTCAGGAAGGAGCAGAGACTCTGAAAAAAGGTCTTGATACCCTGAAGGATGGAACTACACAGTATGTAAGCGGAGCAAATACTCTTGCAGACGGAGTGACACAGTATGTTGCCGGAGCAGATCAGCTTGCAGCCGGAGCAAAACAGCTTTCACCACTGGAGGGAATCGGTCAGGTATCTTCAGGCATTTCACAGTTGAACAGTTCTATTTCCAAAGGAGAGGGCTCTCTGAAATCAGGGACTCAGCAGCTGGAATCCGGTTTAGGAGAACTGTACGGACAGTTAAAAGAGCTTGGCGGAAGCCTGACAGCAGAAAATATTAAAAAGCTGACAGCCGGCTTAAACGAAGCAAAAAGCGGAATGGAAAGCGCGGGCAAAGGAATGACTACTGCTTCTGCCGGAATGACCCAGGCCGCAGAGGGAATGACAAATGCGGCAGGCGTGATCACTCAGGCAGGGCAGGGGATTTCTTCTGTGGCAGCCCAGGTTCAGAATGCATCCAGGCCTGTGGCAGATGCAGTAAACGGAGTGACTGGCATTGTAAATCAGTGTGCTCAGGATGCAAATGGAAAGTTGGATGCGGCAAGATCACAGATTGATGCGGCAAACGCACAGATTGCTTCTGCAAACGGGCAGATCGATGCGGCAAATCAGCAGATATCAGGTATGCAGGCATCTATGGCAAATGCTCAGGCGGCGATCCAGGGAATTCAGGGTTCGGCAGACGAAAACGGAATGGTTTCTGCGGCAAGTCTGAATGCTGTGATCGGAATGCTTGGCAATTCTGCCTCCGGTGTGTCCGGAGTAGATGCAGTACAGAATAATGTGGAAAATATGGATGCGTCTGCCTATACAGCACAGGCACAGCAGATTGCAGACGCAGCCTCACAGCAGCTGGCAGGCGTACAGGAAACCTTAAATGGAACAGCAGGACAGCTGAATGAAGCGGCAGAAGGACTGAAAAAGGGTGCAGAGACTCTTGGAACAAAATCAGGAGAAATGAAGGCGGGCGCGGATCAGATGGAAGCCGGCGCTCAGAAAATGGCAGCCGGAGCAGAAAATATTCCTTCAAT
>ENA-ORSR01000376-ORSR01000376.1-human-gut-metagenome-genome-assembly--contig:-NODE-376-length-40300-cov-7.907715_pt1 | contig 40300 bp, 30 predicted proteins | sample MGYA00241901_ERZ509166 | MGnify/ENA primary metagenome ERZ509166 (study PRJEB26280, sample SAMEA2338860) | human gut metagenome | biome: human gut; feature: human-associated habitat; material: faeces... | reverse complement strand
TAGGCGGTCATGGGGTTGCCGGTCAGCTTATCGCGGCGGCAAAGGCTGAACCACAGCCCGTGCTGCGCGCCGGGACCAGGGCCGCCCGCACTGCTGGCACTGGGGGCCGGGGTTAAAACGGGGATAACGCTATCCGGGATTTTGAGTTTTCCCTCCTGGTAGAGCGCAACGGTTTCGCTCTGCAGCAGAATATAGGCAGTGGCACCGGGCACCGTGGCGTTCAGCAGCTGCCATTGCTCTTGCAGCGCCGCAGTGCTGGCTGTGCCATCGGGATCCCCCCCCATCCCGTCAATGCCCAGCGCCCAGATGCGCGGGCTGGTTTTGAGAGTGCGGATAGAATCCTGCCAGATTTTATGGCGTTCTTCCGGTTTTTCCGCCGCAGCCTGCTGCGGGGCAGCCCCCAGCGGGGTCTGCGGGTTCTGCACAGGGCGCAGGCCCATGGCGGCGGCAAGGTCCGCCTGTTTGTCGGTGCGCACCATATTGCCGCGGTAGCGCAGCAGGGATTCAAAAATCATCTCCCAGCCGTTTTCGGTGGCATCCGCCCAGGCGGACAGCCATGGTGCATCCGAAAGATCCCACCCGCGCAGGCCGACAGCGGCGGCTGGCCCGGTAATGCGGCCCTCCGGCACAGTGGCAAAGGGTTTGGGCTCAAACTGCTGCTGGTTCCAGAACCAGAATGGTGTTACCCCCAGGTAATGACGGCTGATATCCAGCAGGCCGTACACCGCGCCCAAATCATCCGCCGCGCAGAGGGTGAGCTGGTTTTCCGTCACATCCAGCGTATAACTTTCCGGCGGCAGGGCGGGGGCAAGGCAGATCATCAGGCGGTTATCCGGCACAAAACCGGTGGTGGAAAGAGTCATTTCCATATCACGCCAAAAGCGCGCCACGGCATGCTGCACGGGCGCACTGGCCCACTGCGCCGTGACCCGTGTGGCACGGCTGAGCATAAAATCCATTGTTTTCCTGCCTTTCAATACACTCTACCATCATCCCCGCCGCATCGGCGCTTGGATGGATGCAATATTCCCTTACTGGTCCAAAAATTCGCGGATCTCGGCTTCCACGGCACGCACCTCGCGCTCAAATGCGCGGGCGGATACCCGCAGCGCACCGTTGCCCAGAATAATGATCTGTTCCGCACCATCGGAGCTGACCACCCGCACGCGGTGGTTTTTGGCCAGCTCATGGGTGGCGCGCTCGATGAACATATCGGCGGTCTCGGCTTCCCGGGTGTAGACCACATGGATATTGTGGTACTGCTCTATGCTGCCGGGGCTGCCCGGCACACGGTAGGCATCAAACACAAGGATGAGCACGCACTTCTTAAAGCCCTGATAGTTGCAAAGGATGTCCATCAGCCTGTGGCGGGCCGCTTCCAGGCTCTCTTTGGAAAGTGCGTTCAGCTCGTCCCATGCAAAGATGATGTTGTAGCCGTCCACCAGCAGGTATTCAGGCTGGATCTCCCACTGCTCGGCGTTGAAATCCGGGCGTTCCCGCTTCTGGGTGGGGCGGAACGCCGCCAGTGGGTCCCGCTTGATGGGTCCATAGGTCTGTTCAAAGATCTTCAGCAGCTCGGCATCCTCTTCCAGGGTGGCGCGGTAGGCGGCCATCCGGCGGGGGCGGGCCTGCACCGCTTCCTCGGTCTTTGCAGTCTTGCCCCAGCCGCTGTCTACATGCATGTGGCTGCGCACCTGCTCCCAGGGCACCACAAATCCGGCCCCGTGGGCACAGAACACCGAATCCGCCGGGTTGTCGAGATCGTGTTCCGGCTCATAGCCCGCAGCCTCGATGACCTCCGCTGCATTGTGGCAGGGGCGGTAGCCGTCCAGCGTCAGGGTCAGGTGTCCCCTGCCCCGGGTGTAGCCCACCACCTCCATGGGGTAGCTGCGCATGGTGGAGGCCGGTGCGGTGCCGGTGAGCAGGGTGGTATCCCCGTCGGCTCCGGTCTCGGGCGGATCAAAGCTGCCGCCCATGTTCTGGATATCGTTCATGGCGCGGCCCACGTTGTCAGAGGGCAGTTCCAGCCGGAAGGCATACCACGGCTCCAGCAGCTGGGTCTTGTGGATCTGGTCTGCCATCATCAGGCCCTGCCGGACGGCGCGGTAGGTCGCCTGCCGGAAGTCGCCGCCCTCGGTGTGCTTGAGGTGGGCACGGCCCGCGATGAGGGTGATCTTCACATCGGTCAGGGGTGCCCCGATGAGCACGCCCAGATGCTGCTTTTCCTCAAGATGCGTCAGCACCAGCCGCTGCCAGTTCTTGTCCAGCACCTCTTCCCGGCAGTCGGCGGCAAACTGCATCCCGCTGCCCCGGGGCAGCGGCTCCAGCTTGAGGTGGACTTCCGCATAGTGGCGCAGGGGCTCGTAGTGGCCCACGCCCTCCATGGCTTCGGTGATGGTCTCCTTATACAGAATGCCGCCGGGGCCGAAGCTGACCTCCAGCCCGTACCGCTCAGCCAGCAGACTTTTCAGCACCTCCAGCTGGATCTCGCCCATCAGCTGGACATGGATCTCGCCCAGGGTCTCGTTCCAGACCACATGGAGCTGGGGCTCCTCTTCTTCCAGCCGATGGAGCTTTCCCAGCGCGGCGTGCACGTCTGCACCCTCGGGCAGCAGCACCTGATAGCTCAGCACCGGCTCCAGCACCGGCAGGTCACTGTCCCGTTCCGCCCCCAGACCCTCGCCCGGGCGGGCTTTGGTCAGGCCGGTGACAGCGCACACCTGGCCGGGGCCGATGCACTCCGCCAGCGTAAACTTTGCGCCGGAGTAGAGCCGCAGCTGATTGGCCTTTTCGGCCCATGGCTCCCCATCGACCTCTCCGGTGAGCTGGGCTTTCACCTTGAGCGCGCCGCCGGTCACCCGCAGCCAGGTCAGGCGGTTCCCCTGCTCATCCTGGCTCACCTTGAACACCTTGGCCCCGAAGGCTTCCAGCGCGGGGGCCGGGCGGGTATAGCGGTCAAGGCCCTCCACCAGCGCGTCCACCCCCTGCAGCTTCAGGGCTGAGCCAAACCAGCAGGGAAACACATGCCGCCGGGCAATGGCGGGGATGAGGTCGGTATCGGTCAGGATTCCCCGGTCCAGCATCGTCTCCATCAGCCGCTCATCGCAGAGAGCCAGCGCCTCGTCCCGGTCGGCCTGCTCTGCCCCAAAATCCACAAAGCCATCCCCCAGCCGACGGTTCAGCTGGGTCAGAAGCGCTTCCCTGCCCGGGCCGGGCAGGTCCATCTTGTTCACGAACACAAAGGTGGGGATGCGGTACCGCCGCAGCAGCCGCCAGAGCGTCTCGGTATGGCTCTGCACGCCGTCGGTGCCGCTGATGACCAGCACCGCATAATCCAGCACCTGCAGTGTCCGCTCGGTCTCCGTGGAAAAATCCACATGGCCCGGGGTGTCCAACAGGGTAAAATCGGTATTGCCCGCCGTGAAGAGGGCCTGCTTGGAGAAAATGGTAATGCCGCGCGCCTTTTCCAGCGCATCGGTGTCCAGAAAGGCATCCTTATGGTCCACCCGGCCCAGCTTGCGGATGGTGCCGGTGCCGTAGAGCAGGGCCTCGGAAAGGGTGGTCTTGCCGCTGTCCACATGGGCCAGAATGCCGATGACCAGCTGCTTGTGCTCTTGTTCCATGCCGCGGCCTCCCTTACAGTGCGCTGGCGATCAGCGCAGCAGCGACCAGCGGCAGGCCCAGCACCAGATTGGAGAGCAGGCTGCAATAGGTGCGCTCCTCGGGTTCCAGCTCCTCAAAGGAGACGATCTTCTCATCCGCATAGTCGATGATGGAGCGGGTGGAGTGGATCTTTTTCTGCCGCTTGCCCATCCCCTTGAATTCCTCCAGCAGATGGTGGATGTTCACGCCATCCAGCCGCAGGTAGTCCACCCAGGCCCAGATGAGCAGCACCACGCCGCACAGAAAGCCCGGGGCCTCCCAGATGGTAAACGTGCCATCGCTGACATAGCGCTGCCACAGCAGCATCAGCACGGCCACAATGGAGGTGCGGGTCACGGTCTTATATAAAATGGGGTGGAACATGTAGCGTTTGTACATCGAGGTCAGTTTCTTCATGGTGCGCTCCTTATTGATACAGATACACTTTATTGTATCATGTTTTTGTGAAAAAAGATAGCTGTTTTGTGCGCACAGCGTGAACAGTTTCTCTCTTTCGCCTGTTCTTCGCAGATATACAGTTCTTTCCATTTTATAGTAATTTTTTCCACATTCTTTTCCCATGAAAGTGTTTGTCACCGTTTTGTTTCCAATTCTATGCTGTGGTGGATTGACTTCTTTCCAGTAAAGTGCTAAAATATACAGCGGTGTGACTTTTGTCTTTCCTGTGCACTTTTGGGAAAGGCAGACAGCCTCACTGCGTTTAGGAAAAGGAAAAACGCGCGGCTCTGTCCGCGCAAGATCTGGGAGGATCATCCAATGAGCTTCAATTTTGATCGCCGCACCTTCCTGAAGGGTGCAGGTGCTGTGGGTGCCGCCAGCCTGCTGGCAGCCTGCGGCGAAAAGTCCAACAACACCGGCAATGGTGCTGCCGCCAGCGGCGCTGCTGCCCCCAACTCCACCGGCGCTACCCCCCTGAAGGAGTTCATCTCCTTTGAGAGCGGCAACCGTGAGCTGGAAAGCTGGAACATGCTGTACACCCAGAAGGCTGAGGATGCCAACGTGGTCACCAACCTGTGGGACGGCCTGCTGAGCTTTGACCGCTACGGCAAGGTGGTGCCCGCCATCGCTTCCAGCTGGGAGCACAATGAGGATGCCACTGTCTGGACCTTCCACCTGCGGGACGACGTGGACTGGGTGGATTGCAACGGTGAGGTGAAGGCTCACCTGACCAGCAAGGACTTCCTGGTTGGTTTTGAATGGGTGATGAACGCCATCAAGAACGAGGCCAACAACACCTCCATGCCCAACGATACCATTGTGGGCGCTTACGAGTACTACGAGCTGACCAAGGAAGCCGGTGACGCTGCTGCTGACATGACCTACGAGGACATGCTGGCTGCCGGTGTGGGCATCGAAGCTCCGGATGATTACACTCTGGTGTTCACCTGCCCCAGCGCCTGCCCCTACTTTGATACCGTTGCCGCCTACAACAGCTTCTACCCCGTGGCTCCTGCTCTGATCGAGGAGCTGGGTGTCGATGGCTTCCGGAGCTGTGACAACACCACCATGTGGTACAACGGACCCTATGTGGTGGAGGAGTACATCCAGGGCAACACCAAGAGCTACATCCCCAACCCCAACTACTACGATGCTGCCAACGTCAGCCGCTTTGAGCGCTTCACTGTCACCATGATCAGCGACGGTTCCATCAGCCTGCAGCTGTATCAGAACCGCGAGCTGGACGAGGTGGACCTGGGCGAGAGCAGCATCACCACCATTCAGTCCGATCCTTCCAACGAGTACAATCAGCAGCTGTGCGAGAAGCGTGCCAAGAAGTTCAGCTACTGCTTCATCTTCAACTACGACAAGAAGAACACCGATGGCACCCCCGATGAGAACTGGAACAAGGCCATTGCCAACAAGGCGTTCCGTCAGTGCTTCTCCAAGGGCATGGTGCTGAACAAGTTCTTCGCCCGTTACAACCCCATCAATCCCCTGAAGTGTGAGAACGACTTCTTCACCATGAAGGGCCTGTGCTACACCTCTGACGGCACCGACTACACCAACCTGGTGGCCAAGGAGATGGGTCTGGACGGCGAGGCTTACGATGGCAAGACCATGAAGCGCCTGCGCGCAAACAATGGCGACATCGCCGACCTGAAGAAGCAGGCCATGGACGAGCTGAGCGCCATCGGTGTCACGTTCCCGGTACACTGCTCCTACTATATCCTGGCCGGTTCCACCACGGCTCTGGACAGCGCAACCGTGCTGAAGCAGTGCTTCACCGACAGCTTTGGCGATGACTTCATCGTGCTGGACATCGAAACGTTCGTCTCCTCCACCATGAAAGAAGTCGTGGCCCCCAAGCTGCAGAGCTTCGTCCACATGGGCTGGGGCGCTGACTTCGGCGATCCCATCAACTTTCTGACCCAGATCATCGTTCACGACGACAACGCTTACTACAGCTGCAACATGACCAACATCGCAGGCATTGTGAACAATGGCCCCGCCAGCTACCAGAAGGATCTGGTTGCCGCCTACGAGAAGTTCACCGATCTGGTGAACGAGGGCCGTGCCATCGTTGACGACACCGATGCACGCTACGCTGCATTTGCCAAGGCCGAGGCTTACTTCCTGGACGAGAACCTGATCTTCCCCACCGTCTACGATATCACCTGGTGCCTGACCCACGTCAACGAGTACAGCAAGATCAACGCTATGTATGGTCCCTGCAACTACAAGGCTGTGAACTGGGAGACCAGCGAGGAGGCTTACACCACCGAACAGTACGATGCGTTTGCTGCCGCATTCGATGCAGCCACTCAGGCCTGATCTCGTAAACCAGTAGCCAATCGCAAAAAGCAGAACCGGACGTTTTTGAAGCGTCCGGTTCTATTTTTTCTCCCTGACAGCACAAAACCCCGCCGCGCGGGAAAGCTCCCAGCGCGGTGGGGTCATTGTGTTAAAATACAGGAAAGCGGTTCAGCTTACAGCTGGCTTTCATACTCCTTGCGGTAGCCTTCCAGCTCACGCTGGTTGCCATACACGAAGTGGCCGTTTGCGATCTCTTCCCAGACCGGCTTATCCACACTGTAATCGTGGATCGAGGGGTCATAGACCAGCAGCTTCTTGTGCTTTTCAAGGCTGGGGTCAGGGATGGGAACCGCGCTCAGCAGGGCTTTGGTGTAGGGATGCAGCGGATGGAGGAACAGCTCCTCCGCCTCAGCCAGCTCCACGATGCGGCCCTTGCTGATAACGGCGATACGATCCGAAATGAACCGGACCACCGACAGGTCATGTGCAATGAACAGGTAGGTCAGGCCGCGGCTCTTCTTCATCTCGTTCAGCAGGTTCAGCACCTGTGCACGGATGGAGACATCCAGTGCAGAGATGGGCTCATCGGCCACGATGAACTCCGGCTCCATGACCAGAGCACGGGCAATGCCGATGCGCTGGCGCTGGCCGCCCGAGAACTCGTGGGGGAAGCGGGAGGCAAACTCCGGCAGCAGGCCGACCTCATGCAGGGCGTTCATCACCTTTTCATGCAGGTCTTCCTGATCCTTGTAGAGATGATGGTTCAGCAGGCCCTCGGCAATGATATACTCCACCTTGGCGCGCTCGTTCAGCGAAGCCATGGGGTCCTGGAAGATCATCTGGATCTTACGGATGACCTCTTTGTCCAGTTCCTTGGAGATCTTGCCGTTGATCTTCTGGCCCTTGAAGAAGATGTCGCCGCCGGAGGTCGGGTTGATGCGGCAGATGGCACGGCCAATGGTGGTCTTGCCGGAGCCGGACTCGCCGACCAGCGAGAAGGTCTCGCCCTTATAGATGTCAAAGTTGACATGATCGACAGCAACAAATTTCTTCTTACCGGAGCCAAAGGTGATCTGAAGGTCTTTCAGCTCAATCAGCTTTTCGCGTTCAGCCATTTAAGTTGGCGCCTCCCATCTTTCCCATTTTCTCACGCAGGTTCTGGATGGAGTGCGGCCGCTCGATCTTGGGAGCGCGCGGGTCCAGATACCAGGTCTTTGCGGCGTGGGTCTCGGACACCTGGAAGAACGGAGGCTCTTGCACAAAGTCGATTGCCAGCGCATGCTTGTTGCGGGGCGCAAATGCGTCACCCTTGATCTCGTTGAACAGGTTCGGGGGAGTACCGTCCACGCTGGGCAGGGCCTCACCCTTGGTGCCCAGCTGCGGCAGAGCCTGCAGCAGAGCCCAGGTGTAGGGGTGCCATGCGTCGTAGAAGATCTCCTCCACGGTGCCGTATTCCACGATCTGGCCGGCATACATCACGGCCACACGGTCTGCCACGTTTGCCACAACGCCCAGGTCATGGGTGATGTAGATAACGGACATGCCCAGCTCCTTCTGCAGGTCGCGGATCAGCTGCAGGATCTGTGCCTGAATGGTCACGTCCAGCGCAGTGGTGGGCTCGTCGCAGATCAGGATCTGCGGGCGGCAGGCCGCTGCAATGGCAATGACGACACGCTGACGCATACCGCCGGAGAACTCGTGGGGGTACTGCTCGTACCGACGCTCGGGGTCGGGGATACCCACCTTGCCCAGCATCTCGATGGCAGCCTTTTTGGCTTCCTCGCCCTTCAGACCCTGGTGATGCTCAATGCTCTCCTGGATCTGCTTGCCGATCTTCTTCAGCGGGTTCAGGCTGGTCATAGGGTCCTGCATGACCATGGCGATCTTTTTGCCGCGGACACCCAGCCAATCCTTCTCGGTGAACTTGGTCATATCGCGGCCTTCGTACATGATGGAGCCGCCGGTGATCATACCGTTGGTATCCAGCATACCCACAAAGGTCTTGGTGAATACGGACTTGCCCGAGCCGGACTCGCCCACAATGGCAAGGGTCTCGCCTTCGTACAGGTCCAGCGAGCACTTGCGGATGGCGTTCAGCTTGCGGCCGCGCAGGCTGAAAGTGATCTCCACGTCTTTGGCAGAGATAATCGGTTGTCTATCCATTTACGTCTCTCTCTCCAATCTATCAAACGTGGTTGCGCGGATCAGCCGCATCCGACAAAGCGTTGCCCATGATATAGAAAGAAATGGAAATGATGGACACGATGGATGCAGGGAAAACCAGCAGGTACGGATAATCCAGGAAGAAGCCGCGCACCTTGCTCAGGATCAGGCCCAGAGAAGGCGTGTCGATGCCCAGGCCCAGGCCCAGGTAGGACAGCGTGGATTCCAGGTTGATGGTGGCGGGGATGGAAAGCGCCATGCGCAGGATGATGACAGAGACCAGATACGGCAGGATGTTCTTGGTCAGCACGCGCCACAGCGGGGTGCCCAGGCAGCGGGACGCGAGGTTGTACTCGCGGTCACGGTACATGAAGACCATGTTGCGGACACGGCGCGCCATGGACAGCCAGTTGATGGCGATCATGGAGATGGCCATGATCCAGAAGCTCTGGCCCACCATCAGGGCGATCAGGGTCATATAGATGATATAGGGCACGTTGTCGATCAGGTTGTACAGCTCCGTGAAGAAGCGGTCCAGACTGCGCACATAGCCCCAGATCAGGCCGAAGATCACGCCCACGATGCTCTCGCCCACGGCGACCACCAGAGCCAGACGGATGGAAACCTGGGTGGCATACCACACCTGGCACCAGTAGTCACGGCCCAGGTTGTCGGTACCGAACCAGTACTCACTGTTGGGCTTGATGAAAGCCTTGCTGGAATCAGAGATCAGGGTAGTGTAGTGATACTTGCCGATGCTCAGCGCAATGAAGGAGAACACCGTCAGCGCCAGGAACAGGATCAGGCAGAAGACAGCGACCTTCTGCTTGAGAAAGTTCTGGATAACAGAACCCCAGTAGGAATAGTTGGAGTAGCCGATGCGTTCAGCTTCTTCCGGGGAATAATCCACAAAGTAGAACAGTTCTTCGGGCTTCTTGCCCTCAAAATCCGATGCCTTAGCCATCAGCGAGCCTCCTCCTTTCCGGTCAGAGTAATACGGGGGTCAACCACCATCATCAGCACATCGCCCAGGAACACGCCCACGATGCCCAGCACAGCGTAGAGGATGACCAGGGTCTGCACAACGTTCAGGTCATAGCGCTGGATGGCATCCGTCAGCAGGGGGCCCATGCCGGGGACGGAGAAGAAGCGCTCCATCAGCAGAGAGCCGCTGACCGTCAGCAGGATGGACTGGGGGATATACTGCACCATGGGAACCATGGCGTTGCGCAGAACATGCTTAAACATGATCTCGCGGGAGCTCAGGCCCTTGACACGGGCCAGTTTGATATAGTCGCGGGTCAGCTCATCCACCATGTAGCGGCGGGTCCACAGGGCATAGCCTGCAATGGATGCCAGCGAAAGGCAGGTGATGGGCAGCACGCTGGAAGCACTCACATTGCGGGTGGAATACAGCGTGGGGAATCCCAGGTACTTGGAACCAAAGACCAGCACCAGAGAATACGACACCAGCGACGGAACCGCGTTGACGAACACGGTGTAGGCCGTGCCGATCCAGTCGAATACCTTGTCCTTGAATGCCGCCTGCAGGATGCCCATCAGCACGCCGATCACCAGAGAGATGCCGGAGGCGATGAGGCCCAGACGCATGGAGACACCAAACTTTTTACCAATGACCTTGACCACCGTGGCACCGTTCTGGATGCGGCGGGAAGTGCCGAAGTCCAGATGCAGCAGGTCGTTGTAGAACTTGACCAGCTGGGTGGGGATGGGATCGGTCAGGCCAGCTGCTTCCAGAGCGGCGGTCTTCTGCTGATCGGTAAACTTCATGAGCTGTTCCTCAGTGAAGTAGTAGTCCGTCGGCAGGCAGCGCATCATCAGGAAAACTGCTGTTGCGATCAGAAAGATTGTGACAAGCGACTGGAGCAGCCGCTTAACCGTGTATTTTAACATGTTATCGAACCCTTAACTTTTATTTCTACCCTTTCGGGCGGGGAAACGGGGAGCTTAAGCCTTGGTGGCTGCGTCGAATGCAGCGGCGAACTCCTCGTACTGTGCGGTGGTGTAAGCCTCTTCGCTGGTCTCCCAGTTGACAGCCTTGTAGTTGCAGGGACCATACATAGCGTTGATCTTGCTGTACTCGTTGGCGTGGGTCAGAGTCCAGGCAACATCGAAATAGCAGGGGCAGGCCAGAACGCTGTTGAGCATGCTGGCCTCAGCCTTTGCGAAGGCAGCGTAGCGGGCATCGGTATCATCAACGATGGCCTTTGCGGTGTTGACCAGATCGGTGAACTCCTCGTAGCAGGCCACCAGATCCTTCTGCCAGTCAGCGGGGCCGGCCTCCACGACCTTGGCGATGTTGGAGTAGTACCAGCTGTAGTAAGCGTTGTCGTCGTGCAGGATCTCCTGACCAACGAAGTTGACGGGATCGCCGAAGTCAGCGCCCCAGCCGTTGATGACGAAGCTCTGCAGCTGAGGATTGCGGACTTCCTGAGTGATGGAGGAGACGTAGGTCTTGATGTCCAGCACGATGAAGTCATCGCCGAAGCTGTCGGTGAAGCACTGCTTCAGCACGGTTGCGTTGTCCAGAGCGGTGGTGCTGCCGGCGATGATGTAGTAAGCAGCGTGGACAGGGAAGGTAACGCCAACAGCGCTCAGCTCGTCCATTGCCTGCTTCTTCAGGTCAGCGATGTCGCCGTTGTTGCTGCGCAGACGGATCATGGTCTTGCCGTCGTAAGACTCCTTGTCGAAGCCCATCTCCTTGGCCACCAGGGTGGAGTACTCCTGGCCCTGGGTGTTGTAGCAGACACCGGGCATGGTGTAGTAGTCGTTCTCGCACTTCAGGGGGTTGATCTTGTTGGTGCGGGCATACCAGCTGGTCAGCTCCAGGCCCTTGTAGAAGCACTGACGGAAGGCGGTGTTGGCAATTGCCTTGTTCCAGTTCTCATCAGCGGAGCCATCCTCGTTGTTCTTCTGGTAGTTGAAGTGCATCTGGTAGCTGTACTTCTTGGGGCGCTTCTCGCACAGCTGATCATTGTACTCGCTGTTGGGATCAGCCTGGATGGTGGTCAGGGTGCTCTCGCCCACATCCATCTCGTCCAGCTCACGGTTCTGGTACAGCTGGAAGGTAACGGTGCCGTCGCTGATCATGGTAACGGTGAAGCGGTCGAAACGGGACACCTCGTCAGCTGCATAGTAGTTGGGGTTGGGGATGTAGCTCTTGGTGTTCTGGCTGATGAACTCCTCCACCACATAGGGACCATTGTACCACATGTTGGTGTAATCGCAGGCACGGAAGCCCTCAACGCCCAGCTCGTTGATCAGATCCTCAGAGACGGGGTAGAAGCTGGTGTAGGCAGCAACGGTATCAAAGTAGGGGCAGGGGGCCTTGCAGGTGAAGACCAGAGTGTAATCATCGGTAGCCTCAACGCCCACGCCTGCGTCCAGCATATCCTGGTAGGTCAGCTCAGCAGCAGCGTCGCCCATGTCGCTGGTCTTCTGATAGTAATCAGCAGCGCCGACCAGGGTCTCGTTGGGCATGGAGGTGTTGTTTGCCTGGTTCTTGGCTGCGTTCAGCACCCACTCCAGACCCACGAGGAAGTCCTTGCTGGTCAGGTGAGCCTTGACTTCGCCGTTCACATCCACCCAGTCCACATCGTCGCGGAGGTTGAAGGTCCAAACGGAAGAGTCCTCATTGTGGCTCCACTCCTTGGCCACAGATGCCACAGCCTTGCCGTAGCAGTCAAAGCTCAGCAGGCCTTCCCACAGGTTGGTGGTGACATTCATGTCGGAAGCCATCTGGCTGTACAGTATGTTCCAGCTCTCCAGCTCACGGTTGGTGCTCTCCCAGGAGATGAACTCCTTCAGCGGGGTAGCGCCGGTGGTGTTGGGAGCGCTGGTAGCACCAGAGGAAGCAGCGGTGGAGCTGCTGCCAGAGTTGCCGCCGCAGGCGGCCAGGATGCCGGCGGCACCAACGACACCGGAAGCCTTCAGAAAGCTGCGGCGGCTGATTGCATGAGACTCGTAGTTGTTGTTCATTGTGTTTTCCTCCCTATAATAATTCCGTGCTTCAGTGCATGGTGCAGGGCGGGATGTCCTGCTGTTTTCCCACTATTCTGCGGAGGTTTTTTGAATCCTGTATTGCCATGGAATACAAAAGAGCGCAGAAACAGACCCCTCTGTCTGCACCTGTGCTCCTCCCGCAAAACCTTAACACGTCATATATTGTACCATTGAAATAAAAAGATGTCAATGGAGCACACACAGCTTTTTCTTCAAAAAGCAAAGTCTGCCGCGCAAAAACGATGAAATATATTTGCTTTTACATGGTAAAGCGTGCAGGAAATTTAACAGACAATGCTGCGGACAAAACAACCGAAATTGTTCTCGTCAAAAGGACACTGTATTTTCTGCTTTATATTTTAAAAGAGCAGGCGCTCCGCGCTTTGCGAAGAGCTCCTGCTTTTGGAAAACCGAATTATTAAAACAAGTCACCGGGCCAGAGCGTTCTGGATCTTTGCAAAATCCTCCAGCGTCAGGGCCTCGGGACGGATGCGGGCATCGAAACCGGCGGCTTCAATGGCGGCGGTCACGGCATCCTTGGGCATCCCCAGGCCGCTGGCAATGGCATTGGCGGCAGTCTTGCGCCGCTGGCCAAAGGCCGCGCGGACAAGGGCAAAGTAGCCTTCCTCATCCTCCACCTGCACGGCGGGGGTGGGGCGGATCTCCATCCGCACTACCGCACTGGTCACCTTGGGGGCCGGGTAAAAGCTGCCCGGGGCGGCGGTGAACATCATCTTAGAGGTCGCGTGATAGCTCACCGCACAGCTGATGGCACTGGAGGCCCGGGTGCCCGGGGCGGCAGCCAGACGATCGGCGGCTTCCTTCTGCACCATCACGGTCAGGCTCTCGATGGGCAGGCGGTCACCCAGCAGCTTCATCACAATGGGGCTTGTGATGTAGTAGGGCAGGTTGGCGCAGACAGCCACCGGCATCCCGGGGAACTCCTGCGCGATCAGGGCTTTCAGGTCCACCTTGAGCACATCCTGCAGCACCAGCTTGAAGTTGTCCACACCGGCCATGGTCTCGGCCAGCAGGGGCGGCAGGCGCTCATCCACCTCGATGGAGACCACCTTTGCCGCCCGCTTTGCCAGCTCCCGGGTCAGCACGCCGATGCCGGGGCCGATCTCGAGCACGCCGTAGCGCTTGTCCACGCCGCTGGCATCCACGATCTTGGGGGGCAGGCCGGGGTTGACGATGAAGTTCTGGCCAAAGCCCTTGGAGAGGGCAAAATCATATTTTTCGCACAGGGCGCGCACATAAGACAGGTCGGTCAGTTCGGGCATGGCTCTATCCTTTCTTTTCCAAAATAACCCTCTCCGTCTCGCTTCGCTCGCCAGCTCCCCAAAAGGGGGAGCTTTTGGCAAAACCGCAAACTTTGCATGAATTGCCAAGACCTCGCCCTTCGGGAGAGGTGGCAGCGCGTCAGCGCTGACGGAGAGGGTCGTTCTCTTATTCTTGACTACTGGATGCAGTGCTCTCCCCTGCTGCTACACTTTCGGCGGGCGCATTCTCTGCCGGAGTGCTCTCGGCAGATGCAGCCTCAGCATCCCCTTCCGCTACGCTCTCGGCGGCGGCACTGTCGGCAGCTTCACTGGAAGCCGCTTCGTTGACACCGCTCACGGTGGTGGTGCCGCTCATCTGCTGGGCAGTGCTCACGGCACGCTGGATCTGGGGGTCGTTCTCCACAGTGTAATCATAGTATGCGGTCTGCTCGTCCGCAGTCAGGGGCCGCTCCACATCCACGGTCAGGCCGGTGCCGTCAAAGCAGCTGCCGTCGCCGCAGACCAGCTTTGCCACGGTGACCACCACAGCACTGCCATCGGACAGGCGCTGGGGGCTGCTCTGGATGGTGCCCTTGCCCTGCGTGGTGGTGCCCACCAGACGGGCACCATTCAGGGTGCGCAGGCTGCTGGCAAAGAGCTCTGCAGCGCTGGCAGTGCTGCCGTTGACCAGGCAGACCACGGGCAGGTCGATCTGGGACTCGCTGGTGCTGGTGCCCAGCAGGGTCTGGGTGCCATTCTTGTCCTCAGCAAAGGCCAGCGTGCCCTCCGGGGCGATCAGGTCGATGCACTGGATGGCATCGTCCAGCAGGCCGCCGCCGTTATCACGCAGGTCAAACACCAGGCTGCCCGCGCCGTTGGCGCTCAGGCTGCGGATGGCGTAATCCAGCTCGCTGGGGGTGGTGGAATCAAACTGGCGGATCCGGATGTAGCCCACATTGCCCTGCACCATCTGGTAATCCACGGTGGTGGAGCTGTAGCCGGAGTGGGTCAGGTCAGCGGTATGCTCGGCGGCCTCGCTGTCCAGCCAGGTCACATTGACGGTGGTGCCGCTCTCGCCGCGCAGGCGGGTCTGGATGGCATCCACGCTGCTCATGCTCTTGACATCGGTGCCGTCCACAGCGGTGATGTAGTTGCCGACCTGAATACCTGCCTCCTTGGCGGGGGATTCATCGTAGACCTTGATGACCTTGGCATAGCCGGACTGATCCACAGCCAGCTCCACGCCGATGCCGATCAGGGTGCCGTTCTGGGTATTCATCAGCTCCGTATAGGCGGTGGCGCTGAAATAGCGGGCGTACTTATCGCCGGTGCCCAGCAGGTAGCCAGCCGTCAGGCGGTCGTAGAGGGTGGTCTCATCAATGGGATAGTAATCGTTGCTGCGGACATAGCGGTCCACCTCAGCGATCTTGTTGTACATGCTTTCCTTTTCCTTCACGCTGGAAACGGTGCTGTCAAACAGGCGCATCGCCACCAGCATGGTAATGGAAAAGGTAACGGTCATGGCCAGGATGACGATGCTGACCGCCATGCCGACCGATATCTTACGGTTCATCTTTTTCCCTCCTCTGTCAGACCAGCAGCATCATAACCACGCTGCCCAGCATGGAAAGTGCAAAGATCCCTGCCAGGATCAGACAGCCCACGCGCAGGATGCGCTTGCGTTTTTCTTCCTTCATAAGCCCTGACGGCCTCCTTTGATACAATGCAGATTATTTCATGGGGATATAACCACGGGGGTTGACGGCATTGGCCTTGGAGCCGCCCTTCCAGACCTCCAGATGGAGGTGGTTGCCGGTAGAGTTGCCCGTGCTGCCCACATAGCCGATGATCTCACCCTGCTGGACATACTTGCCCGCCGAGGTAGCGACCGACCGCATGTGGCCATACAGGGTGCTGTACTGGTTGCCATCGGACATTTTGCCGTGGTAGATGATGACATAGTTGCCGTAGCCGCCGCTGGACCAGCCCGCCACCTGCACGTAACCGCTGGCGGCTGCATAGATGGGCGTGCCGCCCGGGGCGGCAAAGTCGGTACCGGCGTGGAGCTTGTTGACCCCCGTAACGGGGTTCTTGCGCCAGCCGTACTCACTGGAAATGCGGCTATAACTCTTGAGCGGGCAGATAAAGCCGGTAAAGCTCAGGGTGGGCTTGGAGGCAGCGGCCGCAGCGATCAACTTCTGGATCTGCTTCTTGACGGCCTCATAGTTCATCTCGTCCGATTCAATGGCGGCCTGCGCGTCCTTCTGGGCCTGCTGCGCCTCGGCAGCGCTCATCTGGGCGGCGGCCACGCTGGAGTTGAGCTCGTTCTGCTTGGCACGCATCTGGCTGTTCTGGGCATCCAGATCTGCCTTTTTGCTTTGCAGCTCGCTGCGCTGGGCTTCCAGCGTCAGCTTATCGCTTTCCAGCGCTTCCTTGGCGTTCTTCATGTTGTCCAGGATCTCGGTGTCCTTGATGGAGATGTCCTGCATGACCTCGTTGAAGGTCAGCAGCTCATACAGGTCGTTCACCGCAGACAGCATGGCAACGCTGCCGCCGTCCCGCAGCTCCTGCATGGCGGCCATGTGCTGCTTGAAATCCCCCCACTGGTCGGCGATCTCCGCTTCTTTTTCGGTGATCTGCTGCTCCTTGGCGGCGATCTCCTGTTCCTTCAGGCCGATGCTGTTCTGCACCTCGGCGATCTGGCCCTTCAGCACGCTGATCTGGCTCTGGACCACCGTGACTTTTTCCTTCAGCTCCGATTCCAGCGCCTTGGCGGCCTGCTCCTTCTTTTTTGCATTGGACAGCTCCTTTTTGTGCTGTTCAATGGACTGGGAGAGCTTATCCAGCTTGTTCTGCAGGCTGGACATGCTGGTAGCCGCCGTGGCCGGGTAGACCGAAACGCTCAACAGCAGGCAGGCCGCTGCCAGAAACAGGCTGGCGGCGCGCATGGCCCGGCTGTGCCCGGGGGCGGGTTTTGCGTGGGTGGGGGTATACATGAGGTGCAGGCGGAAGCCTGCGGAGTGTTTTGCTTGTTTCACAGAGAAGGCTCCTTTCGCTTACACATTCAGATGCTTGCGGATGGAGAACATGCTGCCCAGCGCACCCACCAGCGCACCACCGGCCAGACTGTACGTCAGGATGGTGGGCCAGACGGCATCCACAGGCACCATAGCGGTACCCATGAGCAGCTGCCACAACCCGCCCAGCGTGCTGGAGGCCTGCACGATGTAGGCATAGCCGAAGATACCGGCTGCCGAGGTGATGGCACCGGAGATCAGGCCCATGGTCAGGCCCTCCACAAAGAAGGGCAGGGTGACAAGGCGGTTGGTCGCGCCCACATACTTCATGATCTCGATCTCGCGGCGGCGGGCAAAGACGCTCAGGCGGATGGTGCTGCCCACCGTGATGATGCTGACCGCCATCAGCACCAGGATCACGATCTGGCCCACCTTGGTCACGGCCCGCTGGACCTCCACAAAGGTCTGGGTCATCTCAATGGGGGCGGTAACGCTGTACACGCCCGGGATGCTCTGGAAGTTCTGGCTCATGGCCTGCATCTGGCTCAGGTCTGCCAGAGAGACACGGTAGTTGGCCTTGAATGGGTTATCATTCTCGAATTCGTCCAGCAGAACGGCGTAATCCGCCATGTACCCACGGTACTGGTTGAGCACATCCTCCTTGGACATGTACTGCACCCGGCTCACGCCCGGGGTGGCAGTGATGCGCTCCCCTACCGACTGGATGGTGGCATCGTCGGCTTCGGGGTCCACATAGACCACCATCTCATTCTGCTGGCCCAGATAGTTCACCATGCTGTCCACATTGACTTCCGCCAGCGTGGCAAAGGTGTTCAGGGTCATACAGACGCTCAGGGAGGCGATGCAGGCAATGGTCATGGCCCAGTGCTTGCCCAGGTTGCGCACGCCGCGCACCACAAGGAAACCGAACGTAGAAGGCTTCATCATACCAGCGACACCTCCATTTCCAGTTCCTGCGGGTCTACGGGCGGGTGGGGGATCATGGAGCCCGTGGGCACATCCGAGATGATGTGTCCGCCGGACAGGGTGACCACGCGGCGGTCAAAGTGACGGACCAGCTCGTGCTCATGGGTGACCACCAGCACAGTGATGCCCATCTCGCTGACACGCTCCAGCAGCTCCATCATCTCAAGGCTCAGTTCGGGGTCGATGTTGCCGGTGGGCTCGTCCGCAATCACCAGCTTGGGGGCGTGGGCCAGGGCGCGGGCCACAGCCACACGCTGCTGCTCACCGCCGGAGAGCAGGTCGGGGTAGACCTTTGCCTTGTCCTCCAGGTGGACAAGCTCCAGCATGTAATTCACGCGCTCCTTGATCTGCTTGTGCCCGACGTTGGTAACATGCATGGCAAAGGCAATGTTCTCGTAAACGGTCATGGTGGGGATGAGCCGGAAATCCTGAAAGATGATGCCCATCTGACGGCGCAGGTAGGGGATCTTGCGGCGGCGCAGGCGGGCAACATCCTGCCCGTTCACCAGCACGCGGCCCTCGGTGGGGGTCTCCTCGCGCAGGATCAGCTTGAGCAGGGTGGATTTGCCCGCGCCCGAGTGACCCAGCAGAAAAACAAACTCGCCGTCATCCACATGGAAGTTGACATCCTCCAGGGCAGGCTTTGCGTTGTGCTTGTACTGCTTTGAAACGTGTTCAAAATCTATCATGCGTTTTTCGCTCCCAATAATTTTCTCCAAACCAAAAAGAACCGGCCAGCATCGGTTTCGAGCGGCCGGTTCTGCGCCGACGGCTTTGCGCCGCAGGCGTTTGCTTAATATTTGGCCGGGTTGTTGGACAGGTACTTCTTGACCATCAATGCCACCTTAAAGACGATGGCATCGTCGAACTCACGCAGATCCAGACCGGTCAGTTTTTTGATCTTTTCCAGACGATACACCAGCGTGTTGCGGTGGACAAACAGGCCGCGGCTGGTCTCAGACACATTCAGGTTGTTCTCGAAGAAGCGCTGGATGGTGAACAGGGTCTCCTGATCCAGGCTCTCGATGCTGCCCTGCTTGAACACCTCACGCAGGAACATCTCGCAGACAGTGGTGGGCAGCTGGTAGATCAGGCGGGCAATGCCAAGGTTGTCGTAGCGGATGATCTGCTTCTCGGTGTCGAATACCTTGCTGACCTCCATGGCGATCTGGGCTTCCTTGAAGGAGGTAGCCAGATCCTTCACGTTGGAGATGGGGGTGCCGATGCCGACCACAGCCTTGATGTAATGCTCGCCGGACAGGGTGTCCACGATGCTGGCAGCCAACTTCTCCATATCGGTGCGGTCGATGCCCTTGCGGATTTCCTTGACCAGCACGGTGTCGGTCTCGCTGATATTGAACACAAAGTCCTTCTGCTTGTCCGGGAACAGGCTGCTGACCACATCGTAAGCGGAGATGTCGCCGCCGGAGGTCACGCGCACAATGAACACCACGCGGGAAACATCGGTGGCAAAGTGCAGCTCACGGGCCTTGGCGTAGATATCGCCGGGCAGGATGTTGTCCAGCACCACGTTCTTGATGAAGTTGGACTTATCGAACTTCTCATCATGGTACTGCTTGATGCTCTGCAGGCTGATGGACAGCAGCGAAGCAAACTGGGCGGCAGTGGGATCGTTGCCTTCCACAAACACAGCATAATCGTTATGTTTTGCGTTGGAGAACTGGTGGTAGGCATAACCGTCCTTTTCAAAGGCATCCCCGGCCGTCAGGCGGGCAACAGCAAAGCCTTCCCGCATTTCGCCGATCTGCCCCAGCTCGGAGCAGGCGATGACGGCTCCCGTTTCGTCCACCACGCCTACCACGCGGTCGATCGCGTCCTTCATCTGGTAGACCACGTTCTGGAATACCCTGTTTGCCATAATACTGCCTCTCCTTCATGTTTATATGCAAATTGACAATGGCCGAACAGAAGCTCCCATCGGCTCATTGCTGTTATTTTGACACAAATAGATTTAACTACAATGTATATTTTACACAATCAGGTTGACTTTTGCAACATATTTCAACGAAAAACTCAATATTTTCTTGGTTAATTTGGATTTTTTAGCAAAATATGTTGGTTTTGCAGTGGTTTTCCATTTGGTCAAATTGCCAAAGCGGGGATTATTTCTGCTTTTTTGGGCTGTTTTCGGCCTGCTGCATGGCACCGGTGCCGCCTTCTACCACGCCGCGGCGCTGGAACACATAAGTAATGCTATGCAAAAAGATTTTTGCATCGTTCAGGAAAGTGATGTCAGCGGCATACTCACCGTCATAGCGGGCTTTCACATCAATCGGCAGCTCATCGCGGCCATTGATCTGGGCCAGACCGGTCAGACCGGGGCGGATGTCATTGGCGTGCACGGCATCGCGCGCGGCGATCAGGTCATACTGATTATACAGCGCCGGGCGCGGGCCGATGACTGCCATATCGCCCACAAAGATGTTCCAGAGCTGGGGCAGCTCGTCCAGACTGGTCTTGCGCAGGAAGTGCCCCACCCGGGTGATATACTGATCCGGGTCCTTGAGCATGTGGGTGGGCATATCGTGGGGGGTGTCGATGCGCATGGTGCGGAACTTGAGGATATTGAAATGCTGTTTGTGGATGCCCACCCGCTTCTGCCTGAAAAAGATCGGTCCCGGGGAATCGATCTTGATGGCAAGGCAGAGGATGAGCAGCAGCGGCGAGAGCACGATCATGCCGCAGAGGGACAGAATGACCGCCAGCAGCCGCTTGATGCCGTTTCGATACATGGAAGATCCTCCCTTTTCAGAGTACCTTTTATTATAGCAAGCCCTTCGACAGTTTGCAATCCATTCCGTGCAGTTTCACGCTTGAGGGGCTCAGGCAGGCGCAACAGAAGTATTGGTTGTTGCGCAGACCACAAAACGCCTGTTTTGTTGCATTATTTATCCTGTTTTCTCTCTTGTTCCGGAACGATTTCTGCCGTATCATTACAGTAACAACTCTATCTGAAACAGGAGGTCTTTTCTGTGATCCAGCGTTTTTCTTTTGGGCATCCCTTCCCCACCCAGAGCGTTGTGCTGTCTCTTCCGGCGGAAAGCGGACCCGTCCCCTTTCTGACTCCCGATGGCACCGGCTGGCGGTTCCCCCTCAGTGAGCAGGCTGCGGTCTACGGTCTGGGCGAAATGTCCCGCGGCATCAACAAGCGCGGCTGGCACTACATCACCAACAACACCGACGAATCCCGCCACAGCGAGGACAAGCTATCCTTCTATGGTGCGCACAATTTCCTGCTGGTGCGGGACGGCAGCACCTGCTTTGGCCTGTTCGTGGATTTCCCGGGTAAGGTGTATTACGACATCGGCTATACCTGCCACGATCTTCTCTCTTTCCACACCGAGACCCCTGACTATGATCTGTATCTCCTCTCCGGCGGGAACGAGAATGCGATCTGCAAGGAGTTCCGCACCCTCATCGGCCGCAGCTATATCCCACCCAAGTGGGCATTCGGTCTGGCACAGAGCCGCTGGGGCTATAAGACCGAGGAGGACGTGCGGGAGGTTGCACGTCAGTACAAGGAGCACGACCTGCCGCTGGATATGATCTGCATGGACATCGACTACATGCAAGACTATGCCGATTTTACCGTAAATAAGGAACGTTTTCCTGACCTTGCAAAGCTCTCCGCCGACCTGAAAGCGCAGGGCATCCGTCTGGTGCCCATCATCGATGCAGGTGTGCGCATCGATTCCAACGACCCTACCTGCACCGAGGGTCTGGAAAAGGGATACTTCTGCAAAAAGGCCGACGGAACCCCCTTTGTGGCAGCAGTCTGGCCCGGCAAGGCCTACTTTGCCGACTTCCTGCGCCCTGAGGTGCGGGAGTGGTTCGGTCACAAATACAAGGCCCTGACCGACTGCGGCATCGAGGGCTTCTGGAACGACATGAATGAGCCTGCCCTCTTCTACTCACCCGAGCGGCTGCGCGCTTTTCTGAACGATATGGCCGCCCTGCGGGAGAAGGACAACATTGAGCAGGAGGAGTTCTTCCTGCGCGTGGTGGGCGGTGCCATGGGACTGATGAACAGCCCGGCAGACTACGCCAGCTTCTACCACGAGGTGGACGGCCAGAAGGTGCGCCACGATCAGGTCCACAACCTCTACGGCGGCAGCATGACCCGCGCCGCTGGCGAAGCCTTTGCCGACCTGCGCCCTGGCCAGCGCACCCTGCTTTACAGCCGTTCCAGCTTCATTGGCAGCCACCGCTACGGCGGCATCTGGCTGGGCGACAACAATTCCAGCTGGGCCCAGCTGCTGGCCAACATCCAGATGATGCCCAGTGTCCAGATGTGCGGTTTCCTGTACAGCGGTGCCGACCTCTGCGGCTTCTCCTACGATACCACACCGGATCTTGCCCTGCGCTGGCTCGAGTTCGGTCTGCTCACCCCGCTGATGCGCAACCACTCCACGGTGGGCACCCGGATGCAGGAATACTACCGTTTCCCCGAGGTGCTGCCCGCTGTGCGCAATATGATCCGTCTGCGCTACGCCCTGCTGCCCTACCTGTACAGCGAATTTATGAAGGCCGCGCTGGAAAACACCAGCTACTTCCGGCCGTTGGCCTTCGACTACCCGGATGATCCCGATGCCCGGGAGGTGGAAGATCAGCTACTGCTGGGCGAAGGCCTGATGGCAGCGCCTGTCTATGTCCAGAACGCCCACGGACGGCATGTCTATCTGCCCGAATCCATGAAGCTCCTGCGCCTGCGGGCTGTGGACGACTACGACGAAGAGATTTTGTCCGCCGGGCACCACTATATCCGCTGTGCGCTGGACGAAATGCTGTTGTTCCTCCGTCCGGGTCACATCGTTCCCGTGGCACAGCCCGCCAACAGCACCTCTGAGTTAGATGATGCCAGCCTGACCCTGTGGAGCTTCCTGCCCGACGGCGAATCTGCGGAGTACCGGATGTACCGGGATGACGGCGTGACAACAGAATACGAGAAGAAAGAGCACTGGAAAACGCTGCAGATCCATCATTCCTGATCGAAGTGCCCTGAAAAGGCAGGATCTCCCCTGCGCGGCATCTTGTATTTTACAGAAAACTGTATTATAATATAGGTGTTCTTTACAAATTGCGTTGTGCCGCAAAACGGCACGGCGCATTTTTTACGCTTCAATTTTGGTGCAAGAGTATGAGAGAAGTTTCAAAGGAGGCGGAGCTTTCATGGCACAAATGTCCCAGGCCGGTGATCTGACCAGCGGCCCGATGCTGAAAAAGATCATCCTGTTTTCCCTGCCGCTGGCGGCATCCAGCTTTTTGCAGCTGCTGTTCAATGCTGCCGATGTGGTCGTGGTGGGCCGGTTCGCCGGCAGCACCGCGCTGGCAGCAGTCGGTTCCAACGGTGCGCTCATCAACCTGCTGGTCAACCTGTTTGTCGGCCTTGCGCTGGGTGCAAATGTTGTGGCTGCCCGCTGTTACGGTGCAAAGGATGACCAGGGCGTGCACGAAACGGTGCAGACCGCTGTTACCCTGAGCCTTGTGGGCGGCGTGCTGATGGCTTTTGTGGGCTTTTTTGCAGCCCACGGCCTGCTGGAACTGATGTCCAGCCCCGAGGATGTCATTGACCTTGCCACCCTTTACCTGAAGATCTACTTCATCGGAATGCCGATGACCATGCTGTACAACTTCAACGCCTCCCTGCTGCGTGCCGTGGGCGACACCCGCCGCCCGCTGGTCTGTCTGGCGGTGGCAGGTGTCATCAATGTGGTGCTGAACCTGCTGTTCGTCATCGTGTTCCAGATGAGCGTGGCGGGCGTGGCGCTGGCCACCATCCTCAGCCAGACGGTATCCGCCATTATGGTCACGGTGCTGCTGGTCAAGGAAGAGGGTGCCATGCACCTTGACCTGCGGCATCTGGGCTTCCACAAGAGAGCCATGCTGCAGATCATCCAGATCGGCCTGCCCGCCGGTCTGCAGAGCACCGTGTTCAGCCTGTCCAACGTGGTGATCCAGTCGGCCATCAATTCCTTTGGCTCCACGGTCGTGGCCGGAAACTCTGCCGCATCCAACCTCGAGGGCTTCATCTACACCGGCATGAATGCCTTTGCGCAGGCGGCTGTGACCTTTACCAGCCAGAACGTGGGTGCCCGCCGGTACGACAACCTCGACCGCGTCATGCGCAACTGCCTGCTCTGCGTCACTGTGGTGGGCCTGTTCCTGGGCTGCGGCGCGTACTTTGGCGGCGAGGTCCTGCTGCACTTCTACTCCACGGATGAAGCCGTGGTGGCCGCCGGCCTGTCCCGGATGCAGATCATCTGCACCGCCTACTTCCTGTGCGGCATGATGGACACTCTGGCCAGCTGCCTGCGCGGCCGCGGCTACTCGGTGATCCCCATGGTCGTCAGCCTGGTGGGCAGCTGCCTGCTCCGTCTGGTCTGGATCGCAACCATCTTCCGGATGTTCCGCTCCACCGGCACGCTGTACATCAGCTATCCCATCAGCTGGGCCCTGACCGCAGGGGTGCATCTCATCTGCCTGCTGGTCGTGCGCAAAAAGATGAACGATCAGCTGAAGGAAGAGACCCGCCTGGCCGCATAACAAAAAACGCTCTCCTGTACTCAGCAGGAGAGCATTTTTGTTTACAGCATCTTCTTTAACAGATATCGGTCATACCCGCCGTACATCTCACGGCGGTCGGCAATGACAAAACCGCAGGCAAGGGCATTGTTCAGGCTGTATTGATTTTCCGGGCTGACGGTGGCCCCGATGCCCACGATGCCGGGCCGGACAAGGGGCAGCGCCGCTTCCAGCAGCTTTCGCTGCAGGCCGTTGCCCCGCCAGTCCGGGTGGACCACTGCGCTGTCTGCATTAGCCCAGTGCTCCCACTCCTCCCGGGGTACCCCCAGAAAGGCCGCATAGTTGTGCGCGCTCCGGCCGCAGTAGCGCAAGATAAAGTACGCTCCCAGCCGTTCGCCGTCGTATGCCCCGATGCACAGGTCCTCCCTCAGGTAGGCCGTGATGTTCTCCAGTGTGTCCGGCACAAACTGCTCCGGGTGGGGCATGGCGGCCCGCACTTCGTTCTGCAAAGCAAAGAATGCGGCGGCATCCGCAGGGCCGCACCGGCGCAGGCGAATGAGAAGCTGTGCAGGTCGGCCACACACTTTTTGCAGTATCAGTTCCATTTTGTGAACCCTCCAAAAATAAAATCATACTTTCTGCTGGATTCCAGTATAATTACCATTCAAAATAAAGTCAAATCATGCTATAATGAAAGTAAGAAAATCTGTCCGGCGCAGCTTTTGGGGTGCAGGGCAGGTTTTCCCAAGTCCAGGCGGGCACTGCCCCGCCCGCGAACCGGAGGAACAGCCCATGAAAGAATCCAGCTCTTCGTCATCCATCCGCCTGGGCGGTGCGGTCATCAGTGACCGTGTCGTCGCGGCGCTTCTGGAAGAACTGCGCACCGGCCGCTACGCCGATGCCGACCGCCTGCCCGCCGAGGTCGATCTGGCCGCGGAACTCGGTGTCAGCCGTACCGTGATCCGGGACGCGCTGAGCGAGATGGAGCGTGCCGGTTACATCGAGCGCGTGCGCGGCATTGGCACAGTGGTCAACCGCACCGTGCTCGGCCTGCGCAGCCGCCTTGACCAGAAGCTGGAATATTACCCGCTGATCCGCAGCTTTGGCAGCTACCCCCACGCCGATGGCATCCAGATCTATCCCATCCGTGCCGGGGCCGAGCTTGCCCGGGATCTTGCCATTGCACCGGGGGATGAGGTCATCTGCATCAAAAAACGCATCCTGGCCGACACCACCCCGGTCATCTACTCCATCGATTATCTGCCCCGCGCCCTCTTTGGCAGCCGGGACTACACCCGTATCGACCTGAGCGGCGGCGTGTTCGATATCCTGGAGCAGGAATGCAGTCAGCAGATCTCCTCGAATGTGGCCCACCTCAAGGCCAGCTGCGGCGACGAGGCCATCCGGGCTGCCATGCGTCTTGCCCCCGGCGAGGCCATGCTGCTGCTGGATGAGATCTGCTTCAACCGTCTGTGCCACCCGGTCATGCGCTCACTGAGTTATTACACGAATTTCTTCGATTTTTCCATTCTTCGAAAATTACTTTGACGGAGGTAAAATTCATGCGCCATCTCATCGATCCCTTGGATTTCAGCCAGGAGGAGATCACCTCTCTGCTGGATCTGGCCGATCGCATCCGCTCCGACCCTGCCGCTTACCAGGACGTTGCGGCTCACAAAAAGCTTGCCACCTTGTTCTATGAGCCGTCTACCCGCACCCGCCTTTCCTTTGAGGCGGCCATGCTGAACCTGGGCGGCCATGTGCTGGGCTTCCCGAGCGAGAACGTCTCCAGCGCTTCCAAGGGAGAAAGCGTTGCAGATACCATCCGTGTGGTCTCCTGCTATGCTGATATCGTGGCAATGCGCCATCCCAAAGAGGGTGCGCCGTTCCGCGCTTCCCGCTACTCCCGCATCCCGGTCATCAATGCCGGTGACGGCGGCCACCAGCACCCCACCCAGACCATGACCGATCTGATGACCATCCGCACCCGGATGGGTCGGTTGGATAACCTGACCATCGGCCTGTGCGGCGACCTGAAGTTCGGCCGTACCGTCCATTCTCTCATTAAGACCATGGCACGCTGCAAGAACATCCGCTTTGTGCTCATCAGCCCCGAGGAGCTGCGGGTGCCCGACTACATCATCAAGGATGTGCTGGAGGCCAACGGCATCGAGTACCGTGAGACCCGGAGCCTGGAGGAATCCATGCCTGAGCTGGACATCCTGTACATGACCCGTGTGCAGAAGGAGCGCTTCTTCAACGAGGAGGATTACATCCGCCTGAAGAACAGCTACATCTTGACCAGCGAGAAGATGACCCTTGCCAAGCCCGAAATGGCAGTGCTGCATCCCCTGCCCCGCGTGAACGAGATTGCGCTGGACGTGGACAATGACCCCCGTGCCGCCTACTTTGAGCAGGTGCAGAACGGCGTATACGTCCGCATGGCACTGATCATGACGCTGCTGGGTCTTGCTGACCCCAAGGCACCGAAGGAGGGCAACTGATATGCTGAATATTGACGAGATCCAGAACGGCATTGTGATCGACCACATCAAGGCAGGCACCGCTGTGGGCCTGATGGAGCTGCTGGGCATCACTGGCAACAAGACCGCCAACGTGGCACTGATCCAGAATGCACGCTCCCACAAGGCCGACTGCGGCCGCAAGGACATCATCAAGGTCGAAGGGGATGCCTCCTGGCTGAACCTGGACGTGCTGGCCTACCTCGACCCTGACATCAGCGTGACCGTGATCGAAAACGGCAAGGCTGTGCGCAAGGAAAAACCGAAGCCCCCCAAGCGTCTGGTGAACATTGTGCGGTGCCGCAATCCCCGCTGCATCTCCTCCATTGAAGAGGAATGCGACCAGATCTTTGAGATGAGCTCCAACGGCAAATACCGCTGCATCTACTGTGAGCAGGAGCTGCAGGTGAAGCCGGAATAATCGGTACAAAAGCAAAAGGCAGTGCGTCCCACGCGGCGCACTGCCTTTTTTTATTTGTTACACGAAATCCTCCCGCATCGGGGTGAAGATATCCAGCAGGATGCCCGCTTCCGTGCAGGTGCAGCCATGCTCCACACCATCCTCCTTCCGGCCTGATTTCAAACAAAAAAAGCCCGACAAAGCTCCCCCTCCGGCAACACCGCCCGGCATCCCATTCCCACATACGATGCCGTGCAGGTGCAGTGCATTCAGATGGTCTCTATCTGCAGCAATCCCCCAAGATCGCCATTCAGAGCTTCGTCAGACTTTTTTTTCGTAAAGACGTTCCGGTCCACGCACACACGCCTGCGTTCCCGGATGTTCCTTCCTCTGTCGGCCGCAAACCATACAGCGGGGAGGTGCTCCTGCCTTTAACTTGGTTTCATTGTAGCAGATTCCGATGAAACTTTCACCCCAAATGTCATATTCTGCAGGGTTTCATGTCATAACTTGCGGAGCGGGATGGTGCAGGTAAAGCGGAACCAGCACCCCCGGCAGCTGATGGTATATTCGCCGCCGTATTTTTTCAGCACATCCCGCACATTCCACAGCCCGAAGCCGTGGCCCGTCCCTTTCTGAGAGATGCGGGGCAGCTGACCGTCCGCGAGATTCAGGTCCTTTTTCACCCGGTTGCGGACAGAGAGCACCACCTCGTCCTCGCTCTTCCGCATCCGCACATAGACCTCCGGCGGATCGGCCTGCGCGGCGGCCTCAATGGCATTGTTGAGCAGATTGGAGAGCACGATCACAAGATCCGTCTGGCCCATGGGCATATCCCGCAGATCGGGCAGATCAAAATAGACCATGACCCCTTTTCGGCTGGCTTCCTCGTACTTTTTGCTGAGCAGGGCATCCAATAGAGGGTTGTGGGTGTTCATAATGGTGGTATTCGCCGCAATGGTCTTTGTGAGCGTGGAGAGGTAGGCCTTTGCGCCCTCGTAATCTCCCTGCTGGAGCAGCAGAGCCAGTGCATCGGTGTGGTTGGTGAACTCATGGGTCAGCTGCCGCTGGGTCTGGTAGGACTCCAGAAGGGCTTCTGCGCTCTCCTTCTGGCGCACAGCCTCCACCGTCAACGCCTGCTGCTGCAGCATCTGGTCGTTGACCATCTGCACGATCCCCAGATGGATCAGCACTGCTATGGTCAGGCCAAAGGTCAGCATCATGTTCATCATGCTGGGCACCTCACTGCCTTCGGATACCATCAGCAGGATATTCAGCACCACGGCAATGCCAGGAAAGAAGGACATAACCAGCATCTGCAGCGGGGTCAACGCCTGCTCCCGCCGCCAGCGCCGGATAATGTAGGCTGCAAGCAGGCCAGCCCCCACAACAACAGCAACCAGCAGGAACAGACAGCTGCGGTAGCGCCAAACCTCCCGGACGGGAATGTGCTTACACCAGGCAAAGGTATAGCTGACCGTGTTTTCCGTCAACAGGCACATGATGCCGTTGACAAGGCAGGCCGAGAGCTTCTGGTTCCAGCTTCCGCCGAAAAAGAGCACCGCGACCAACAGGAAGATAACATTCAATATCACAGATCTAACATTGAAGAAGCCAATATCATACCAAATCGAGACCGCCAGAAACACTGCTGCCAGCAGGGCTGCCCACAGGCGGGGGAAGCGGAATCTCCTGCCGCGGCCCAGAAATGCATGATCCACCATGATAAAAGCCGTCCACTGGCCAATGCAGACCAGATGCCGCATCAGAAGCCAGAGCATTTCCCTAGTCATCCCCAAACTGCCCCTTCCATTCCAGATAGGTGCTGCGAATCTCAGCATAGCCGTTCCGGCTCACGCCCAGCTTAACCCCATTGCGCAGAGTGACCATATAGCTGCTGATCTGCCGGATGTACTTCATATTGACCACCGCGCTCCGCCCCACCCGCAGAAAGCCGTTCTCAAACAGGGCCTGCGGCAGCTCGTTCAGCTTGCCATAGTAGGAGCACAGGGGCTGGTGGGCCACATCCCCGTAAACGTTGATCTTGCGCAGGTCGCTTTCGAGGTAGTAGATGCTGTCGTAGGGCAGCTCGGTCTCGGTGCGGTTCTGCCGGATGGTCAGGGTCTTGGGAGCCCGGTGATCCTGCTCGTGCAGAATGGCATCCAGACAGCGGGGCAGCTGGCAGTCCAGATCGCGCTTGAGGATATAGCGGAACGCATTCACGGTGTAGCCCTCCGGGGCAAATTCCAGATAGGCCGACACATACACCAAGCAGATCTCCGGGCTGCACTGGCGCAGCTGCTTTCCCAGTGAGATGCCGTTCATGGTGTCCAGATCCACATCCAGCAGCGCCACCTGATACAGATCAAGGTCCCGCCGGGCCAGTGTCTCTTCCCCGCTGTGGCAGACGGTGCATTCCACCTGCAGGCCCCGCAGCGCAAAGAAATCCCGGACGAGCGTTTCCACGCGGGCAGCGAATACCGCATCATCATCACAGATCAAAATGTGCATTGTGTCCTCCAACAAAAACACCCTCTCCGTCAGTGCTTCGCACTGCCGCCTCTCCCAAAGGGCGAGGCAATTGCTGCTCTGACTTCAGGCTGTGCAAGTTGCTTCCCCATCAGATGCGTTGCCCTCCTTGGGGAGCTGGCGAGCGAATGCGAGACTGAGAGGGTTTATTTCCTTATGCAAAGAACTTGTCGTAGATGCCAAAGGCGAAGATGAACAGCACGATCACGGGCAGACCGTAGGTCAGGTAACCGCGCATCCAATCGTGGATCTTCAGCCCCTCGCCGGTGTTGACCTCTTTTTTATAGTTGTCCCAGCCCCAGCCATAGCGGGAAACGCAGAACAGCAGGTAGACCAGGCTGCCCAGCGGCAGGAACAGGTTGCTGACAAGGAAATCCTCAAAGTCCAGCACCGCACCGCCAAACACGGCAAAGCCATCCCAGGCCCAGAGGTTATACCCCAGCACGCAGGGCATGGACAGCAGGATGATGAGGAACAGGTTGACCAGACTGGACTTTTTACGAGTGCAGCCGGTCAGCTCCATGCCGCAGCAGATGATGTTCTCGAACACCGCCAGCACGGTGGACAGGGCAGCAAATGCCATGAACAGGAAGAACAGGCTGCCCCACAGCCGCCCCAGCGCCATGTTGGCAAAAATATTGGGCAGAGTGATGAAGATCAGGCTGGGGCCTGCGGTCTGATCCACACCAAAGGTAAAGCAGGCCGGGAAGATGATGAGACCGGCCGTGATGGCCACAAAGGTGTCCAGCACCACCACACGGACGCTCTCGCCCAGCAGGGAGTGCTCCTTGCCGATGTAGCTGCCAAAAATGGACATAGCACCGATGCCCAGGCTCAGGGTGAAGAAGGCCTGATTCATCGCACCCACCAGGGTGTTGACGATGCCAACCTCCTTCATACGGCCAAAGTCAGGCACCAGGAAGAAGGAGAGACCCTCCTTTGCGCCGTCCATGAAGAGGCTGTTCACGGCCAGAATAACCATGATGAGGAGCAGGGCGATCATCATGCCCTTAGTCACACGCTCCAGACCATTCTGCAGGCCCTTGGCGCAGACCAGAATGCCCAGAACGACCACGAACACCATCCAGAAGGTCATAATGCCGGGGCTTGCCAGCATCTCGGTGAACTTGCCCGCCACCTCGTCTGCGTTCAGGCCGGAGAGCTTTCCGGCGGCAGTCATATAAAAATAGTGCAGCATCCAGCCTGCAACGGTGGTGTAGAACATCATCAGCAGGTAACAGCCGATCAGGGTGAAATAGCCGTGGATATGCCACTTCTGGCCCGACTTTTCCAGCACCTGATAGGCCCGCACCGGGCTTTTGCGGCTGGCACGACCCACAGCAAACTCCATGGTCATAATGGGCAGCCCCAGAATGACCAGAAACAGCAGGTAAAACAGCACAAAGGCTCCGCCGCCGCCCTGGCCTGCCATATAAGGAAATTTCCACACGTTGCCAATGCCGATGGCACAGCCTGCCGACAGCAGGATGAAGCCCAGCCGCGATTTCAGCGTTTCACGTTCCATAGTAAATTTGTTCCCTCCAAAAATTACAGCCGCCCGCCTTCCGCACGAAAAACAGACGAAATCAATTTATTATATCACAAATTGGAAGAGAATGGAGTGTTTTTTCGTATTTTCCCTTGCAAATTTCTTTCATCTTATATAAAATAGACAAGATGAAATGTGTATAACACGGAAAGGAACAACCGGATGATATGTACCCAGTTTTCTGGACACCGGTTCAAAATTGAATAATGAAGCTTCCATCCTGGATGCTTCCCTGAATTTAGAGGGAGGCATCCATTTTGTTTTCGCTTGGATTCTGCTGTTATTGTAATAGTCAATATACTCGGCAATCGCATTGGAGAAGGCTTCAAAGGAGGGATAGTCCTTCTCGAATCCATAGAACATTTCATTTTTCAACCTGCCAAAGAAGGTCTCCATAATGCAATTGTCGTAGCAGTTGCCCTTCCGGGACATGGATTGAATGATTCCGTGCTTCTGAAGTTCGCCACGGTAGAATGTGTGCTGGTACTGCCAACCCTGATCTGAGTGCATGACCAGACCTTGTACAGAGGGAAAGCGTTCAAATGCCTTGTTCAGCATATCTCTTATCTGCTCCATATTAGGACTGGTCGAGAGATTATAAGAAATAATCTCATTTGTGTTCATATCCAGAATCGGAGAAATATAGCACTTGCCCCAAGACAGATTGAATTGTGACACATCGGTTGTCCATTTTTGCAGAGGCTTCTCGGTGCTGAAATCCCGATTAATAATGTTATCGACAACCTTGCCGACATCACCTTTGTAGGAATGGTACTTCTCCTTTGGACGTTTGCCGAACAGTTTAAGCTGGTTCATGATTCGCTGAACACGCTTGTGATTCACCTGAAACCCACGGTTCAGAAGCTCATGGTGTACCCGTCTTACGCCGTATCTTTTTCTGTTCTCGTTGAAAATGACAGTGATTTCAGACGATAAATCGGCATTTCTTTCTTCAACTTTATCCGTCCTGCCGAGTTCGTAATAATACGTTGATCTGGACAGCCCGATTGCATCTAACAAATCATTCAGTCTGTGTCCTTCTTTGCGGAGTTCTTGGACGATCGCAGCTTTTTCGCCTTGAGTTGCGCTGCGCATCGCTCTTCTCTCAAGGCAATCTCTTTTTTTACGACAGCAATCTCCGCTCTCAGACGCTCATTCTCAGCTCTAAGACGAATCATTTCTTCTCGCTCTGAAGGGGTCAGTTCTGCTGGTACTATTTTCTTCTTCATGTCAGGCTCCTTGGGCGGCCGCCCTTGTCGTTGTGAGACCAATCCCTGATACCCTTTCATTTTATAACATCTGACCCACCTATACAAGAGACCACTGTCAATTCCTGCCGCTATTGCGGCTTCCGTACATGACGCACCAGCTAATACTTTGGCTACTAGTTCATATTTTTCCTCCGCTGTCCATGCTTTGTTCTGCTTTTTATGCCGCAGTGCTTCTGTTCCGCAGGCTTTTTCTAGACGATGCCATTCAACAACTGCATGATGAAATCGATCCCTGTTTACTCCTTCTGGAGTTTCGGGCCACTTTCCTTGCCGATACAATTCCACGCATTGCTTTTTGTACTCATAGCTGTATTTCATAAAAATACCCCCCATACTGGGTGTCCAGTATTGGGGGTACATATCACGAACGGCGTGCTGTTTTTTCTGGCTCTATGGTTATCTGTCCCACTTGTCGCACAGGGCGTTGATCTGGTCGGCAAATTTGGCAAGATCCTTGTTGGCCCCACCCTCGTTGTGCTCGATGACGCGGAGCAGCCGCTTGCCGGCGCTGACCAGCCGCTGGAACACCGTTGCGGCGCGGGACGCGCCCTCACTGGGCTTGTGCTCCAGCCGGACACGGGAGCCTTCCTGCAGGCAGACCGCACCCTCGGCCCCAATGGCCCACTGCTCCCCATTGTAAGGGGCACAGGCGGTAAAGCCCTGCTCGGTCAGGGTCTGGGCAAAAATGTTCTCCACCTCGTCCTCGCCATGGATGACAAACACTCGCTTGGGCTTGGGGCTGAACGCGTTCACCCAGGCCAGCAGGCCCTCGCGGTCGGCATGGCCCGAAAGGCCCGTCAGCTGACAGATCTCTGCCTGCACGTCGATGGTCTCACCGAACAGCTTGACATTGACGGCACCATCGATCAGGGTGCGGCCCAGCGTTCCCACGGCCTGATAGCCCACAAAAAGGATCGTGCACTCCGGCCGCCACAGATTATGCTTGAGGTGGTGGCGGATGCGGCCTGCCTCGCACATGCCGCTGGCCGAGATGATGACCTTGGGCACCCGGTCGGCGTTGATCATCCGGGACTCATCGCTGGTCACGCTGACCTGCAGGCCAGGGAACTGGATGGGATCGATGCCCTGGGCCAGCAGCGCCCGGGTATCCTCGTCAAAGCAGTCGGGATCGGTATCTTTGAAGATACGGGTCGCCTCAATGGCAAGGGGGCTGTCGATGTAGACCGGGAAATTGCCGTGGCCGGTGACCAGCCCCTCTTTTTTGATCTCACGGATAAAGTAAAGCAGCTCCTGGGTACGGCCCACCGCAAAGCTGGGGATGACCACATTGCCGCCCCGGTCAAAGGTGCGCTGCAGGATCCTGCTCAGCTCCCCCACATAGTCCGGGCGGGGACCGTGGCTGCGGTCGCCATACGTAGACTCCATAAACACATAGTCCGCGTCCCGGATCGTTGTCGGGTCCTTGATGATGGGCTGATGCTGGTTGCCGATATCCCCGGAAAAGACCAGCTTGGTGGTGGTGCCGCTCTCAGTGACCCAGATCTCGATGCTGGAAGATCCCAGCAGATGGCCCACATCGATGAAGCGGATCACAAGGCCCGGGGCCAGTTCGATCTTAGTGTTATACTCCATGCCCCGGAACAGCTGCATAGCCGCCTCGGCATCCTGCACGGTGTACATCGGCTCCACCGGCTCGGCACCGGCACGCTTCGCCTTGCGGTTCTTCCACTCAGCTTCAAACTCCTGAATGTGGGCAGAGTCCCGCAGCATGATGCTGCACAGCTGAGTCGTGGGCGTGGTGGCATAGATCCTGCCCCGGAAACCGTTGCGCACCAGCAGCGGCAGCTGGCCTGTGTGGTCGATATGCGCATGGGTCACCAACACGCCGTCAATTTCACCCGGTGCCACAGGGAGGGGCTGGTTTTCGTAGACATTCTTGCCCTGCTCCATGCCGCAGTCGATGAGGTAGCGCTGCCCTGCTGCTTCCAGCAGGGTGCAGCTGCCCGTGACCTCGTGGTTGGCTCCCAAAAATGTGAGCTTCATAGATACACCTCCCAGTTCGGTTTTGCACCCTTAGTATAGCACAACTCGCTGCATCCATCTGCCCAAATCATGTAAAGAGTTATCGGGCAAAGCGCCGAAATTTTGAAAAATTTTTTATACAATCTTGACAAACCGCCCCCAACTGAGATAAACTTTATTCGTATGACGTAACTTCTACAGAGATTCAAAATAGAGAGGTAGTTATTTATGGTTCGTAACGATTTGCGCAACATCGCCATTATCGCTCACGTTGACCACGGCAAGACCACGCTGGTGGATGCCATGCTACGTCAGAGCGGCGCTTTCCGCGACAATCAGGTCGTGGCAGAGCGTGTCATGGACAGCGGCGATATCGAGCGTGAGCGCGGTATCACCATTCTGGCCAAGAACTGCTCCTGCACCTACAAGGGTGTCAAGATCAACATCGTTGATACCCCGGGCCACGCCGACTTTGGCGGCGAGGTCGAGCGCGTGCTGAAGATGGTCAACGGCGTGCTGCTGCTGGTGGACGCTGCTGAGGGCTGCATGCCCCAGACCCGTTTTGTTCTGCAGAAGGCTCTGCAGCAGAACCTGAGCCTGGTGGTTGCCATCAACAAGATCGACCGCCCCGATGCCCGCATCAAGGAAGTCATCGATGAGGTGCTTTACCTGCTGATGGATCTGGGCGCTTCCGATGAGCAGTTGGAATGCCCCATCCTGTTCTGCTGTGGCCGTCAGGGCACCGCAAGCCTGGACCCGGATGTGCCCGGCACCGACCTGATCCCCCTGTTCGATACCCTGCTGGACACCATCCAGCCTCCTCAGGGCGATCCCGAGGCTCCTTTCCAGATGCTGGTCTCCTCTGTTGACTACAACGAGTTCGTTGGCCGCATCGGCATTGGCCGCATCCAGAACGGCGTTGCCAAAGTCGGCGAGGAAGTGGTCGTGTGCGACTGGCACAACCCCGACCTGAAGATGCGCGGCCGCCTGACCAAGCTGTACGATTTCCAGGCCAATGGCCGCCAGCCCTGCGACAACATCACCGCGGGCGATATCGTCGCATTCTCCGGCCTGCCCGATGTCACCATCGGCAACACGCTGTGTGCTCCCTCTCAGGTTGAGCCGCTGCCCTTCGTGAAGATCAACGACCCCACCGTGGAAATGACCTTCTCCGTCAACGACAGCCCCCTGGCCGGCCGTGAGGGCAAGTACGTCACCAGCCGCCAGATCCGTGACCGCCTGCAGAAAGAGCTGCTGAAGGACGTTGCTCTGAAGGTGGAGGATTCTCCCACCACCGATTCCTTCCGCGTCATGGGCCGTGGTGAGATGCACCTGTCCATCCTGATCGAAACCATGCGCCGTGAAGGCTACGAGCTGCAGGTCTCTCCCCCGCACGTTCTGACCAAGGTCATCGACGGCAAGACCTACGAGCCCATGGAGCACGTTGTCATCGACGTTCCCACCCAGTATCAGGGTGCTGTGATGACCGGCCTGGGCCAGCGCAAGGCCGTTCTGCAGCAGATGGAGTCCCTGGGCACCGACCGTGTCCGCCTAGAGTTCCGGATGCCCAGCCGCGGCCTGTTTGGCTACCGCAACCAGTTCCTGACCGATACCCACGGCGAAGGCATCCTCAACCAGATCTTTGATGGCTACGATGTCTGGGCCGGTATGATCGCCAACCGTTCCACCGGTTCTCTGGTCAGCTTTGAGACCGGCGATGCCGTTACCTACGGCCTGTACAACGCGCAGCAGCGCGGCACCCTGCTGGTGGGCGCTGGTGAAAAGGTCTACGAGGGCATGGTCATCGGCTACACCGCTTCCGGCGAGGATGTGGATGTCAACGTCTGCAAGACCAAGCACCTGACCAATACCCGTGCTTCCGGTTCCGATGACGCTCTGCGCCTGATCCCCATCAGCAAGCTGAGCCTGGAGGGCTGCCTGGAGTTCCTTGCACAGGACGAGCTGCTGGAGGTCACCCCTGAGAATCTGCGTATCCGTAAGCAGATCCTGAACCACGACCAGCGCATGAAGGCAAAGAGCAAGCTGAAGTAAGCTGCTTTTCCTTCCCGATCAACATAAAAACGGCATCGCAAACCAATCGGTCTGCGATGCCGTTTTTGCGTTCCGCTCCTTATTCAGCGCTGTATGCGCTGCCCATGGTCCAGGAGTTGGAAGCCGAATACTTTGCGTGGTTGCGCAGATAGGTAACCCAGGCACCATAGCCGTTTCCGGCCGAGAAGTGGACTCCATCGGGAGCTGCCAGCATCTCCTTCAGATTCCCGTTCTCATCGGCAAAGGCCTCCCACAGGTCAAGGTAGACACAGCCCTTGTCTGCGGCCAGCTTTGCCAGCTGCTCGTTCACCGAGCGCAGAACATCGGACGCAAGACCGGGCTTTTCCGCAGCGGCCTGGGGCCGCACCGGCGGGATGGACTGGACATAGATGACGCAGCCGGGCAGGGCCTGCCTGAGCTGATCCAGCATCTGGCCATAGTAGGCCAGAAAGCGGTCTGCTGCCCCCAGCGTGGTCAGCGTGTTGGTGCCCAGCAGGATATAGAGCTTTTTCGGCTGGGCCGCTGTCAGCACATCCATTGCCACCTCTGAGCCGCGCACGCTGCTCTTGACCGCGCTGCGGTTCACGATGGCATCGGGGCCCACACCGGTATAGCCGCAGATGAGCGCCCCGCCCAGGTTGATGCTGTAATCGGAAAAGCCCACGGTCAGGCTGTCGCCCAGCAGGGCCGCATCCGAAAAGTAACTCAGATCCACCTGCCCACAGCTGGGCTGACGGATCACGCTGCTGTCATACGCCTTGACCTGATAGGCCCCCGCTGCCTGCCGGGCGGGGCCGAACTGTTCCAGCGTGACAGCCGACGCATCGGCAGTTCCACTGCCTTCCCCAGCCGTGCTGTCTGCCGTAGAGGCTCCCGTATCTCCCTGCATGGGCAGCGGAGCCAGGATATTGGCCGCTGTGCCCGCCGCCGGGCTTTGCTGAGCAGCCTCGCTCTGCTTTTCGCCGTTTTCCAGAATGGCCGTGATGGCCAGCGACAGCAGCAGGATCGCTGCAATGACCCCCGCCAGCCGCAGGCCGGTGCCTGCCTTGCTGCGCCGTCTCCGGCCATGGGTAGAATGATATTCGTGTGAGATCCCCATTCTCTTTCCCGCCTTTCCCTGTTTTCTTTTCTCTATCATTACGGTCAGTATCCCCGAAAAATTGCAGAGTTTGCATTCTGCACTCCGGCCGACCCTGTGTTTTTGTAGGATACGCCAAATATTGTATCATAATTTTTTTGCCTGTGCAACCAATCAGGTCTTGCATACAACAGAGAAATGGTTTACAATAGTATTGCTGCAGGAATTGCACAGTTTTCATTGAATCAGATGCACATCCTGCATTCTTTTTGTACGACTTGCGGCGCGCATCCGCAATCTCCTTCCCCGGGCAGTGCAGGGCTCTGGGAGGACACAGGAGGACTTGCCGCGCTTTGCAGGACGTAAAATGTTGTTCTTTTGGATAAGGAGGACGTATGTCAAAAAATGTCATCATCGGCCAGAGCGGCGGGCCCTACCGCCGTGATCAACTCCAGCCTTGCGGGCGTATACAAAGCCGCCCGCAGTCTGGGTGCAGACAAGGTGTACGGCATGAAGTACGGCATCGAAGGTCTGCTCAAGGAGGAAATGCTGGAGCTGAACGTCCTGCTGGACGACCGCATGAGCATCGAACTGCTCAAGCGCACCCCGTCCAGCTATCTGGGCAGCTGCCGCTACAAGCTGCCGGACCCGGACGTGGACTCTACCCCGTTCATCAAGCTGTTCACCCTGTTTGACAAGTACGATATCTGTGCTCTGTTCTACATCGGCGGCAACGACTCGATGGACACCATTGCAAAGCTCTCCCGTTACGGTGCCCAGGTGGGCAGCAGCGTCCGGTTCATCGGTGTGCCCAAGACCATTGACAACGACCTCTGCCTGACCGACCACACCCCCGGCTATGGCTCTGCCGCCAAGTACATTGCCACCATCCTGAAGGAGGTCATCCGTGACTCCTCCGTTTACAACATCCGCAGCGTGACGGTGGCTGAGATCATGGGCCGCCACGCGGGCTGGCTGGCCGGTGCGGCCTGTCTGGCCGGCGGTGATGACTGCGAAGGCCCCGATCTCATCCTGCTGCCTGAAGTTCCCTTTGACCCGGACAGGTTCCTGACCCGGGTGGACGAGCTGCAGCGGGTCAAGCCCAATGTCATCATTGCAGCCAGCGAGGGCGTTAAGACAGCCGACGGCACCTATCTGTGCGATCTGGTCTCCACCGCCGGGCAGCTGGATGCCTTTGGCCACAAGGCCATCCTCAGCGGCACCAGCCGGTACCTTTCCGATCTCATCCACGACAACCTGAACTGCAAGAGCCGTGCCATTGAGTTCTCGACTCTGCAGCGCTGCGCCAGCCATCTGGCCAGCCGCACCGATGTGAACGAGGCCTATGCCGTGGGCGGCGCTGCCGCTTCCGCTGCCTTTGCGGGCGAGACCGGGCGGATGATTTCGCTCAAGCGCATTTCCGATTACCCCTACCAGTGCATCACTGAGTCCGTGGATGTCCAGCAGGTGGCAAACCTGGAGAAAAAGGTGCCGCTGGATTGGATCACCCCGGACGGAATGCAGGTGACGGCGGCATTTGAGGAGTATGCCCGCCCGCTCATCCTGGACGAAGTAACACCGGTCTATGTCAACGGTACCCCGCGCCATATCTGCCTGTAAGCTTCATTTGCACGCTTCCTTCCCCCTCGTGGTCTGTTTTCGTGCTCCTGCACGATAATATAAAAGCCGAAACAGAAGAAAAGGAGAAATCATCATGGGTAAAAATGCAATCGTTGGTCAGTCTGGCGGCCCTACCTCCGTCATCAATGCAAGTCTGGCAGGCGTATTTGAGAGCTGCAAGAGCCGCGGCGCTGAGATCGTTTACGGTATGTGCAACGGCGTTGCCGGTCTGCTGGAGGAGCGCGTGGTGGATCTTTCCACCGTGCTGACCGATGACCTGGATATCGAGCTGCTCAAGCGCACCCCGTCCAGCTTCCTGGGCAGCTGCCGCTATAAGCTGCCCGATTGGCACGATGACGAGGCCGTTTACAAGAAGCTGTTCGCCATCCTGGAAAAGCTGAACATTGGCTACTTCTTCTACATTGGCGGCAACGACTCCATGGACACATGCAACAAAATCTCCAAGTACATGCAGTCCGTGGGCTATGCGTGCCGCGTCATCGGCGTGCCCAAGACCATTGACAATGACCTCAACGGCACCGACCACTGCCCGGGCTTCGGCTCCGCAGCCCGGTACATCGCTACCACCTGCATGGAGGTCCAACGGGACACCCATGTGTACGACAACGGAACCATTACCGTTCTGGAGATCATGGGACGCCACGCCGGCTGGCTGGCCGGCTCGGCTGCTCTGGCTGCCTGGGTGGGCTACGGCCCGGATCTCATCTACCTTCCCGAGGTGGATTTTGACATGGAACGCTTTCTGGCGGATGTCCACCAGGTCTATCAGGCGAAGAACAAGTGCCTGATCGCGGTCTCTGAGGGAATCCACCGGGCGGACGGCGCCTTCATCGCCGAAGGAGTTTCCGCCGCGGCCAACGACG
>ENA-ORSR01000344-ORSR01000344.1-human-gut-metagenome-genome-assembly--contig:-NODE-344-length-42106-cov-11.679984_pt1 | contig 42106 bp, 40 predicted proteins | sample MGYA00241901_ERZ509166 | MGnify/ENA primary metagenome ERZ509166 (study PRJEB26280, sample SAMEA2338860) | human gut metagenome | biome: human gut; feature: human-associated habitat; material: faeces... | reverse complement strand
CGGTCAAAAGTACGGCTCATAATCATTACCTCCGTGTCATCAGAATGAATGTTCGTTATGGAAAAAGCCCACTGCCTTGATTCGGAAGAATCCCGATGGTGGGCTTTGAAGTTTTGCTTTAAGTTTTTCCAACCTATTTGTCCTCGACCCCCGTTGGATTTGGAATGCACCTCGGTAAGTGGGGACTTGCACCCACACTCCACATTGGCTTCTTCAGCCACCCCGTCTTCGTTATGACCGGGCCGCGAGTTACGGAAGTTTCATTATTTTGTCCGAGGGAATGATATTCAATTTTCAAGGTACGGCTTACAGTTTTGGGCTTCTCCCCGTCTGGGGTGTTGCCCTTGCTGTGACAATAGTTTATCGTAGAAACACTGTCTTTTTAAGGAACTGGTAGTTCCGGTTTTGCCACTTTTTTGAGCGAATTTTTCTCGAAAATCGGAACTGCCAGTTCCGGTTTTTCGTAGATACGTCAGAAAAAATGGCACAAAAAAAGAAGCCGAGAATCGCTTCTCGACTTCTTTATGGTGGTTATACAGATGCAGATGTATCCAGCTCGTCAATAAGATTGCTCAGCTTATTTTTGATAATCTGGATTTTCTGGTGCTGCTTTTTGATCTGTGCATTAAGCTCCCTTTCCCGTGGAGTGTCCAATACGCCAAGAATCAAAAAGTCCAGAGTGGTGTTCAGTGAAATGGCTACTTCTACCAACAAATCTATGGAAGCAGTTCCTTCCCCTCGTTCGATCTTTCCCAAATGGCGGTCACTGATATTCAGCTTTGCGGCAAATTGTTCTTGCGTTAAGCCTTTGGTTTTGCGCAGCTGCTGGATGCGTTTTCCTGTAATGTAAGAGTCAAAGTACATAAGCCAGCCCTCCGACCACAGAGCAACGCAGTCGCAAGCTGCGCCATAAGGTCAGAGTGCAAAGATGCAATCGGCGGCGGACCAAGTTTTGGTTGCCGGGGTTCGGTTGGTACTCGATCAATCTCCTTTTCATGTTTCTTCGTCCTTTCTTTGTCGATGATGGCAAGGCGGGCGGAGCATGGAAAATGCGGTTGCACTTTTCCGTGATAGAGAAAAACATCCCTATACTATATAGGACAAAAAACAGGTAAAAGTTAGGGTTTGATGAACAAATTGCATTTTTCTCTGAGGTTAATTAAAGCAGATTTAATACTTCCCGAGACACTTCCTACTGTTGTGCCCTCTTTTTCGGCTATGCTTGGCATGGAAATCCCACAATAGAAGTAATCGTAGCACCGCTTTGCTTGTTTTGGAGACAAAGCTAAAATTGTATGGTTGATGTTCACAAGGTGCTGTTGCCGTTCTATGATCTCCGCAGGTGTTGGAGTGGGCACAAGAAGATACGACTCAGCAGAAAAAGCGGGATCGTCTAGCGAGTGATATGCGTGGTAACGGCTCACCTGTCTGGCAAAAGCATCCTCTTTGCGTTTCATAGACAAGAAAAACTGATGGACTTCATCAGATACTTCTACAAAAAAGTCTTTTGGATGCGCAGTGGGGTAGTGTTCCTTTAAGTTGATAATCGGCATAGCTTTCCTCAAATGTAGTGTAAACAAAAAGTGCATCATACTAGGCTTAAAGTCTAGCATGATGTACTCAAAATGCGATTTCATTGAGTCTAAGAAAGCCTCAAAATAAAAACAAAATTGATGAAGTTATCGATTTTTGGGAGGGTCAGTATCTTTAATAAGCTGTGATTTGGGACGACACGGTTGATACAACCAACCGGAACACTCAGGCGGCCAGACTTCCATATCTTTTTTCATCATTTTTTCAAGGGATTTTTTTATTAGATTTCTTACTTTCATTTCCATGGATAATCCTCCCATATATTTTCTTTAATACAAAGATTAGCAGCGTCAAGGCATCTGATAACATTGCAGCTGTTAATCCTTCCAGCTCATTAGAAAATGCTTTTTCAATTGGTGGTAACCTTAAGATTATACATGTTAGGTTGACGAAAAAAAGCACATAGGGGATTCGTTCTTTTAGAGCAGACCATTCCGACTGCGTTAAATGTAATTGATTGTTATTAACAGGAGCAATTTTGAGAATCACAAAATCAGAGAATATCCAAACAATCCCAAAAAATTTAGTAGGGAGAGCTTTGATGAGTATCATGGAAACTGATTGGAGAATTAAGGAAAGCAATAAGCAATGGATATACGTTTTTGCATGGTACCCATTTGAATATTTTCTTAATGTAACAAAACAAACAGCAAAAGATATAGTTCGTCGAAAGCCGAAGCAGTAACTCCCCAATAAGATTAAAAGAGTCCATGTAGTGAACATTGACAGTCTTTTTTCGATTCCGTAAATGCACCACTCAAGAGACTCTTCTGCAATTAGCTCCCTCTTCAAAAACCTTTTTGCCAAGTGTGTTGCAATGAGGTTCATTCAATCCATACTCCCATGCTTGAAAGTTTATAAATTAAATACCTTGAGTTTGCAAATAAATCAACTTTTTTGTCATCAAGTAGGTTTTTTCTGTCACAAAATCGGTTATTGTGAAATTTCTCCAGTAAATTGAAACCAGTTGTCCTCATAATCCATAGTGAAATCACCATTATATTTTTCAAGGATAAGCTTCACATTGGAAAGTCCAAAACCATGAAGTTGGGGGTCAGGTTTGGTCGTTTGAATAGTGTTGTTTTCAATTCTGACAGGATTTGAGGTGTTTCGAATAGAAAATAAAAAGCTTTTTTTCCATAATGCTGTTACATGAATCTTCTTACTTCCACAGTATGATCGATTGGCTTCAATTGCATTATCTAGCAAATTTGAAAGCAGTACAACCATATCAGCTGCTTCAAATGGCAACATTGATAAATCGTTTACTCTGAAATCAATTTCAATCCCCTCTTGAATTGCCTCTGACGCTTTCGTATTAAATAATGCATCCAAAATCGAATGATGAGTATTTACCAAAAAAAGTCGTTCGGTTTGTTGCTTGGATACTGAGTTCAAATAGACTTCTGCTGGCTCGTATTCATGGTTCTGCAAAAGCACACGAAGAGTGTTGAGATGTGAGCGATAATCATGTACTTTTTTGCGTTGTTCCGAAAAAAGTTTGCTGGCAGATTCCATGCTCCGTACTTGAACCTCAAGTTGCTGTCCCAATGAAAATAGCTGTTGCTCTCGTTCCATAGCCTGCTCCATACGTTCTAGAAGAAAGATTATTGCTGCATTTGCAGCAATAATCAATCCACAAGTAAATGCTAGTATAGCTTCTGATACATTTCTTCCGGTGGATATATAGAGTAGAACAATCAATACCATAAACGAAGCACTTGGAAATAACCCGTACATAATTATTTGTGATATTCGGAGAGAATGTCGATTTTTCCCAAACCTTCTTGGGCGCATGATTTTTCGGAACATTAGTGCTAAAAATAGCTGTAAAGAATAAGCGATTATACCATAAATAATTACGCAGATAGGTGAAGATTGAAATGTATTAGAATCCATTCCAAAAATTACACTGCATGTCATTCCAACAGTGAAAGATAAGCAGTATGATAATAAATATTCAAGGCTAACAAAGAAGCAGAGTATAGCAGTTGAGATTTCTATATATAACCTTTTGGCGATTATGAAATCGATCAGTAAAATGATTAAAATTTTTAGTGCTTGATTGTGTCCAACAATGATTGAAAGAATTAAAGGAACCCAACAACTCAGAAGTACATATTCCAATACATGGAGGTGGAATTTTAATCCGTCAAAGCGACGTTGTTCAAAAACATCTAAAAATAAAATCAAACATATTGTATCAACAGCGGTATAACAAAGACTTAAGAAAGTTCCCATCGACTTTTTCCCCTCCATTTTAAGTATAGCTGTTTCAATTCTTTATGCTTTTTTTCACTGGATGGAACACATACACCACTTTTTAGATAAACTTTTTCATATTGAAAGAGCTCAATGTATTCCATATTTACTAGGTAGCTCTTATGTATACGTAGAAAGCCTAGATTTTGAAGTTTGTCAGAAAGAACCGCCATATTTCCGTAAAAGCGATACTCAGTCCGTGCATCATTAATTAAGTGCATAACAATAATATGCTTGTCGGATTCTAGGTATAAAATGTTTTTGGTTTGAACATCTATTGACTCGCCGCTAATCGAAAAAGTAACGGTTTTACGAGAATTAATAACTTCTTGTAGCGAATTCACAAAGTATGGAATGAGCTTGTAAGGAATATCAGACTTTAATAGATAACGAAAAGCATTTACTTCATAGCCTTCAGGGGCGTATTGAATGAAGTTTGTAACAAAAATAATAATGGAAGTCGGGTTTTTTGATCGCAATTTTCGAGCCAGCTCAATTCCATTTAGTTTCTCCATATCAATATCTAAGAACGCAATATCAAATTCACCTATATTTCCAGCACTTAGGGAATCTGTGAATGTAAAAAATGTTGCAGCGATGTTAGTGGACCGACAATATTCTTGAAGAATAGAAAGCTCTAAGTCAATCAACTTTTGCTCATCATCACAAATCAAAATTCTCATTTTGCCAATCCTCCACTGCAATTTGATGATCTTTTTGTCATTCAAAATAACGCAACTCCTTTCGCAAGTCAATGAAATTCGACATAATCGAACATTTTAATAATTATAGTACGATTATATCGAATATGCAAATAGTACACTCTAATAGGATAGGAGTGAACAGAAATGGAGCATTATCTTGGTGAAAAGCTAAAAAACTTGAGAGAAAGTCGAAACTGGTCACAAGCTGAACTTGCAAAGCGGTTGAACAAGGCCGTTTCTACAATTAGCGGCTATGAAAGTGACGCTCATGCTATTCCATTAGATGTTCTTGTTAGTATTTCACTTCTGTTTGGAGTTTCTACCGATGAACTGCTAGATTTAGAAACAACGAATGTCCTTTCGCTTTCTGGACTTACGGAGGAACAGTGTAATCTCTTGAGAAAAATTCGACAAGAGTATCTTTCCCCTAGCCAACGAGGAAAAGACTTTTCTAAGAACCAGATGGATATCCTCCACGATATTATAAGCTCATTCGGCTAACTTATTTTCGTTAATCCACACTTTTCTTGTAATCGACTGTTAAAATTGTTGATGCAAGAAAAGTGTTTTTTTTTTTTTGGGGGGGGGGGGCTTGAATGACTTGAAATCACCGACTGAGCCAATGCACAACTTCATGCCATGATTTCGGGAATTCGTGACAAATTTGCTGACAACTGATGAAAAAAGTAATAGAATGCAAACAAACAACTTGCACGTATTTTGAGACGCATTTAAATGTGGAAAGGAAAAATCAAATGGTAAACCCAACCTACGTAGATTTTTCAATCTACCCATATTGCAATTTGAGGTGTGACTTCTGCTATGCAGAAGCTGAATGTGAATCGACTATTTCAAATCATTTGCTCAAGGTATCGGACTTTGAGGATATCTTTGAGCAGTTTGATCAAATTGGAATTTTACGCGTTGGATTTGAAGGCGGTGAACCCTTTCTACGGAAGGATTGGTTCGAAATCCTCAAATTGGCAGATAAGCACTATTTTAATTACTTTGTCAATACAAATGCAACAATGATCGATGAGTCTATTGCAAAGAAATTGGCGCAAACAAACGTTGATAGAATCTGTGTCAGTTTGGATGGTCCAACTGCTCAAATTCATGATAAATCACGTGGAAAAAGCGGAACATTTGAATTAACCAAAAGAGGAATCATAAACCTGATGAATTGCGGCATTGCAGTCGATGGGATTATAACTCTTACAAAATATAATGTGAATTATATTCCGGAAACATTAGAACTAATGCATGAGTTGGGAATACATGAAGCAGCAATCATGCTCTTAGCTACTGTAGGCAATGCAAAAAAGAATGTCAGAGATTGCTATTTAACATATGGCGAGCTAAAACAATTCATTCTGCAGATGACAGATTTGAAAAAGCAGAAAAAACTTCCAGTTTCGCTGAGGATTGTTCCTGTCGAGGAAGGACAATTACCGTGGGAGCTTTATTGGCCTTTATATGAAACTGGTCGGGCAGAAGATATAAAATATTGGGTCAAAGAGGATTTGTACTATACATCTACTGAAAATAGTTTTGGTTGTACAGCGGGTAAAGACAATTTCTTTGTGAATGCCTTTGGTGATGTGTATGGATGCTCTATGATGTCGTCTATTCCTGAATTGAAAGCTGGAAATATTAAAGAACATTCTTTAATTGATATATGGGAAAATTCAAAAGTATTTAGTCAATTACGAGATATTTCCATTAAAGATATAAAAGGGGCCTGCAAGAATTGTAGTATTCTGAAATGGTGCAAAGGTGGATGCAGGGGCTGCACATTTGCAGCAACTAAAGACCTTATTGAATCAGATGGGCGATGTCCATATGCCCGATAATCCACTGAAATTTTATAAACGTAGGAATTGAAAATGAAAATTTGTAAATTACATAATTTCAAAAGACAATGTACTGCACGATTAGATGACGAAAGTACGGGATTTCTCTCCACAAATGGCAAAGTATATATATTGAATAACATCAGTTACGAAATATTATTAATGCTGGAAGGCGGAAATAGTCAAGAAGAAATTATCAATCAATTATGTCAAAAGTATTCAGTTTCTTCTGATACAGTTTCTCCAGATGTCGAGGAATTCATGAATCAATTAAAGAAACTGGACTTACTCTAAACTTGAAAGGAGGTGATAATATGTATAAGAAACCCATTATGATGGAAGTCGATGGCTGGGGCAAGCACGGCTAACAGAATGATCTAAAGCGATTGAGAACTTTAGATGATCAAACAATACAAGCATCAAACCATGAACGATTTAGTTTGTGGGATTGGTGCTTGTATTTGTGTATAAAAGCCCAAGTTAAAGGCATCCTTGTGTTATAGGAAATTGCAGCTTAATTAATAACCTTTTACATAGTATTCACCAGAAGGAGTAATAATGTTCAAGTTTTCAAGAAGAATACGTGCATATAAATGCCTATATCTTTTTATATCTTTGATCTATATGCCGTGTACATTTTTGGGAGAAATATATCTGCAAAAGTTTATTGATCAGAAAAACTTGAATTATTTTATGTTCGGATCTTTGATGGCGTTGTTTTTTGTGACATTTATGCTTAAATTTTTAAGGTCATACGTCAAGAACTGTCTGGATAATGATGGTATTCTGGAAGGTCAAAGATTAATCTTTAATCAATCTTTGTGGCATAAAACAAAAGAGAACGAAGGAACATTGCTCTATAACCTGACAGAAGATACATATAAAATGATGCCATGGTATACTTCGGGAAAATCAGAGCTAACATTAGAAGTTTTGAATGTGGCATTTATGATTTTTCTGATAATGTCGATAAATTTCTATTTAACATTGATTGCCTGTTTCTTTTTATTGATTAGTTCTTGGCTTGCAAACAGCTGCAGCATAGCATTTGCAAAAGCAGAAAATAATCGACAAAAAATGAAGGGCTTTCTGAACCAGTATATCGTAAACACAGAAAGAAACATTAACACAATTCGACAGCTGGACAAAGCAGATTATTTTGAGGAACAATTCGAAAAAGTTGTAGAGCAAAATTATACACCAACGTTAAAAATCGTGATTGTAAGAAAGACAGTTTTTATTACTCAGCTTGTTTTTTCTGGGGAAGTTCTTCCTTTTATGGTTTTGTTTTTAGGGGTCGTTTTATCCTTTTATGGATATGCGTCGGTTGGCGAAACAATTGTTATCATGGACTCCATGGTGAAGATTTCAAATTCCATCCAGTCGATCGGTGATGATATTTCTCAATACCATCTGTCGACTGATATATACAACAGGGTACAGAAGACAATCCATTCGGACTCGCTTACAGAAAAAGGATTGCAACAAGAAGTTCCAGAATTCAAAAACTTTGACATTACAATATCCAATAGATTCTGCCCTTCCAATGAACAGTCTACGTTGCCACCACGTGAACTTGATATCAAATTTTCACGAGGCGAAGTGGTTTTAATAAAAGGAAAAAGCGGAACAGGAAAATCCACACTTGCAAAAATAATCACCCGAATGATTTCACCCAATCAGATCAACGGACATATTAGGTATAATGGGCAGGACTTTTTACAATTCGATCCGGATGAATATAAAAAACGCGTTCTGATGGTCGAGCAAAACACCGTGTTATTTTATGGAACTGTGTTAGAAAATATAACGATGGAATGGAATGCAGCTCCCGATGAAATAGATGAAGTGGTTGTGGCATGCGGTCTGTCGGAATTTGTTGCGGAACATGGGCTTGCGTATGCAATACCTTATGGTGGCGAAAACTTGAGCAGTGGTGAACGGCAAAGAATCGGGATTGCAAGGCTCCTGCTTCGTAAGCCAGATGTTCTCATTCTTGATGAGCCAACCAGTGCACTCGACCACGACCTGAAAGAAGCCGTTTCAAAGGGGATCGTTGATTTTGCGAAGAAGCATAAAATGACCCTTGTGATTATTTGTCATGGGGAAGAGTTTGATCCGTATAGCTCTCAGATCATTCAACTGTAAAAGATAGGTGAACGATGAAAAAATTGCTGAATGTGTATTCTTCGTTGAAAAAAGACAGAAGTTTATTTTCGCTCTCGTTTTTAATTGAATTTGCATGGAATCTGCTCCTGATTGAACTGCTGGATCGGTTGATGGCGTATTCCGCACAGTCTGATCTTTGTCTTTTTTCAAAAACTTCCGTTCTGTTTTGCATTGGTGCAGTCATTTTTGTTCTGCTTGTTTTTTCCGATCAATATTTTTTCCGAAAGCTGAAAGGGGTTGGCGAACTCAAATTACAAGAATATACCTATGGCTGCTTCCTGAAAAATCTTTCTTCTGTACAGTGCCAAAAAGCAGGAGATTTGGTGTCCGCAGTCAATCGGAATACGGAAGTCATTTCGCAATGGATGTCAACGGGTGTTGTGAACACCATTCTTCAAACATTTCTGCTGCTGGCATATCTTTTGATCCTATTTCTTCATAATGCAGTGGTTACGATGATTACCGTATTCATTATTATCGTGATTTTCTTACTCTCAAAGCTATATGCGCAAAAGGAAGCTGCATATACAGCCGAAAAGCAAACCAGATATTCTGAAATAAACTCGAAATTGCTAGACACCTTAAACAATCGAAATTTGATCTACGCATTAAACAATGAGGCTTTCTTCTCCAACAAGTTAAAAACATTCCATGACCAGATCAGCCAGTCTGTACTTGTTCCTTTAAGCCGGTATACCGCTTTGAGAAATGCAATGTTGACATTCATGATCAACACGTTGCCCGTTATTGTTCTTGTCTCAACGATTTTGCTTGCCAAGCTTGGAAAAGCAACTGGGAGCGATGCGATCACGATGATGCTTATCGCTCAAAAATTAAATGGTCCGATCATTTTGCTGACCGATTTGATTGCAGATCAAAAGAAAGCATCCGAAATGTATGCAAAATCAAAATCCCTGTATACAGAAAAAGCTGACGAGCATCATGGAAATCTCATGCAGGATTTCGAGGAAATGCGTGTTGAGATTCACGAGTTCCAGTATACCGACTGTGGTGATAAAATTCTTGTTGGTCTGCAATTTCAGTTTAAGAGGGGAGATTTGGTGCTGATCAAAGCTGCCAGTGGTAAAGGAAAAACGACCTTAATCGAATTGATGTCCAGGTTGATTCCAGCGGACGGGCTGTGTGGCAGTATAAAGTATAACAATCAATTGATTTCTAATTTTGATTTGAAAGATTACCACTGCAGGGTGCTGTTAGTGGAGAGAACACCTGCGCTGATCGATGGAAGCTTGTATGAAAACCTCGTATTGGGAGATATTTTTTATCCAGAATGGATTGAGGAAATAATTCATGTGTGCGTATTACAGGACTTCATTCAAGGAAGAGATCAATCCTACCAGATTCAAGGAGATGGGAGCAATATCAGCGGAGGTGAACGGCAGCGAATCGGTCTTGCCCGAATGTTATTGCGTCGACCGGAGATCATTCTTTTGGATGAAGTCACCAGTGCGCTCGATTCAAAGACAAAAAGCGTTTTGGTAAACCGATTGCTGACATTTGCTCAGAAATATAATATGACAATTATTGCGGTTTCCCATGATGACTCATTTGATGCGCACTGTACGCAATTGATTCATCTTTAAAAATAACTCTGCAAGCAGGGCGTCCGTATATACAAACGCCATTTTTGCGTTGCAAAATGCTTGTTGGGATAGTCCAAAACCCTTTGTGAACTGCATCCGCCGGATGCAGGCTGCGCATTTGTGCCAAATGCTTCTACACGGTCTGATGCGGGCCGAATCTCGACGGGAGATCACACCATCGTGCACCACTGCGGGCAAGCCACATGATTCCGTTCAAATGTGCACGGATAGCCTTTTGCGGACGGCCTGTATGGGCAATTGGGACGATTGGCTGGATCAGTTCCCATTCCTTACCGGTAAGTTCATAACGGCAGACTTTCATGCTGATTGCCTCTTTCTGCCTTTGGGCTACCACTTATTTATGTCTTTTTCTTGTACTTTTGGCTATTTTTTTACTTTTCAGATACACCCTAAGATATTACGCGACTTTATGCTATCATTTCTGGAATTGGTGACAAATTTGTTGACGCCGCAAAGAAAATGATAGAATATATTATTTGAAAGCTTGTTTGAAAGCTTGTGAATTGATATGAAAGGAGAAAAGACTATGTCCACTGAAATCGAACGTGTCTCTGAAGAAGAAATTCGTCAGGTTTTGCTCGAAATCGCCGATGGGAGCGAGAATGATAGCTGGGATGAAGGCTGTCGTCTGTAAAACAAACATACTGTAGAGTGACGGGGCTAAGACATTCTCTGAAAAGTCTTGGCCCCGTTGTTTGTAAATAGGAGTTAATATAATATGTTTTTGCATAAAGTCGAAAATGACTACTTCGATGTTTTGACAAAAAAGTACATTCATCCAGAACAATTAACAGAAAAAAGTCGGTACTCTCTTTCCGGTGATTCTGTATATGTTTTAGATACAATTCGAAATAAAATCAATGAAAAAGAAATGTATGTTGTACTTACTATTACAACATCTTGCAACTTGGCGTGTGCCTATTGCTTTGAAAATGGAACAATTCGGCACCCTATAAATGAAAAAACGCTTTCAGAAGTAATCCATAATATAGAAAAATATATCATCGAAAATGGCATTAAAAAACTTCACTGTACACTTTTTGGCGGAGAGCCTTTATTGGAAGAGCAGCTTGTAGCCAAATTTACAACAGTGTTACACGAATTCTGTAAAGATAATGAAATTCTTTTGACGATTTCAATGACGACAAATGGGCTTATTGCCAATAAGTCTTTGTTGGAGAAGTTATACCAAAATTCTCTTACATGCGTGCAAGTTACTTTCGATGGCCCAAAAGAGATGAATAATCGCCGCCGCCGGTCACGAAATATTTCAGTAAAGGATCCATATACAACTATTCTGAAAAATTTGAATACATTTTTAAGTATATTTGATACAGTAAACATCAAATATAATTTCGACAAGCAAAATTTGGATGAGTTTGATATATTTTTGAACGATTTGTTGGAGGTTGTCCAACCACAATATATTGGTAAAATTGTCATTCTTGTAGAGGCAATTCAAGGGACACATAATTCTCATTATTCCTATAACTATCGGAATACAGATGAAGAACTTGCCAAAGCATATATTACCATAATTTCAAAACTAGTAGATGCAAATATAAAATACCGCAGTAAAATCTTTAATACGCCATGTATGGCAACTGCTCCAAATTCTTTTTTAATTGATCCAGATGGAAACTGTTCTTGTTGTATTTCAAATTTCCAAAAGAACGAATTGTTTATAGGAAACTTTAGCCAAGTTACTCGTTCAAAAAGTTTGAGCACAAGAGCAGAGATGAATAGGCTAGATCTTTTAAGAAGTCACTGTCGAAATTGTGACTTTTTAGCAGGATGCTGGGGAGGATGTTTATATGAACTATCTGTCAACGGAAAAGAGTGCACAAAGAATGTGAATTGCCGGAAAAATTTCTTTGAAAAAGCAGTTGATTTATTTTACCATGAAATTTACTTAAAAAAAGGAGTGGATAAAATTGATTGATTCGATTAACTTTATTATAAAGCCGATGGGTGATAGCTGCAACTTAAAGTGTAAATATTGTTTTACAAATTCAGATAAATATTGCGGTGAGCCCATCTCAGTTAAGACTGTTAAAGAATTTGTTTTGGGGTTAGAAGAAGACGATAGATTCCAACATATCAAATTTACTTGGCATGGTGGAGAACCTCTATTATGGGGAGTGGAACGATATAAAGAGGTTTTTGAATTTCAAAAACAACATTTGGCGAAAAAAAGCTACATGAATATATTTCAAACTAATGGTACTCTTCTAAATCAAGCGTATACTGATTTGATAAAAGAGTATGGTGCATATATTGGAGTCAGCATTGATGGTCCAACATATACTTTAAACAACCAACGATTTGATGATGAAAAGCAATTCAATAAGATGGTCAACAACTTAGCACTGCTGAAAAAGAATAACGTTCCATTTGCAATCTTTTGTACGCTAACAAGTAACAATATTGACCATCTTAGTGAGATTCTAGATTTTATAGAACATTTAAATCCATATGCGTACACTCTTATTCCTGTTATGGATAGCAATTTCTTCATAACACGTTCGCAATGGAGGGATGTTTTGAATCAAACAAATCTATTCTTAAAGCGGACTGGTATTCCTCATTCTTACACAATGAATTTAAATAGTCTTCATCCTAGAATGTGCATGATGAACGGAAGATGTCAGTCATTCGTTACGATTGATAATCATGGAATTGTAAATAAAACTTGCCGTATTAACCATGATTTAACTATTGGAAATCTTAAAGATGGCGATATCTTTGAGAAAATTTCCCAATATGCATTTAAGCCACTGGAAATCAAAGAAAAAAGCATCTTTAGCTATATCCCGGAAAGAAAATACATTTATTTTCAAGGAGATGGATGTTATTATCGAAAACTAGCGCATAGTAATAATGATTTTATCGCTGGATTTGTTTCATATCTGAAAAGCCATTGACTTTCGGTCATATAATATTGTGGAGGTCATATGAATGATATATCAAATTCGTATTCTCTTTTTGACAATTTCAAATTTGTTTTTTCGAAGATTGGAAAAAAGCGTATTGGATTGACACTTAACCTTGCAATTTATACAATTAGTAAGGCTTCTCAAATTTTTCTAAGTGCGATAACAGTCCAGTTGCTTCTAGACCTCTTATTGCAATCAGAAACTCAAAAAAATGCACTTTTTACAATTTTGATGCTGGGTACAGGTGTTTTTATTGTTTCAATATCAGAAGATATTTCATGGAATCTCTATTGGCCTAATGTTGTAGAAATTCGATTTCAATTTTTATCCATGTTGGGTAAAAAGTCAATGATGCTTGACTATCCATCAACCGAAAACATAGAACAGTTGAAAAAATTAGAACTTGCTCGTGCAGCGTCTTCAGATAACAAACGAGGTTTTGCAGGAATATTGATTAACCTTTCTAAAATGGCAGCGGCATTTTCTTCTGTTGCTATGTGTGTCATCATTATGACTAAGATTGCACCGGTTACAATCATTCCATCTTTGATCTGTTCTTTTGTGAATCATTACTTTTTAAAAAGTTACAAAAAGATAGAGTTCAAAAACAATTATATTATTAGTGAAGATGTTGAGCGCAAAAAAGAGGTTTTTAATTCTTCTTTTTGGAATTTTAAGTATGGAAAAGAAATTCGCGTTTTTGACTTCTCCTCAATATTGTTAGGTCATTTTCGTGATATTTTGAATCAACATGAATTGCTGTTCAGTAAAATTGAAGACTCAAAATTCAAAAACAATTTTGACTCAAAAATCTCTATATTTGTTTTTGAATCACTATCCTATGCCTTTGTTCTATGGCGTGTTATTGGTAACGTGATTTCTGTTGCTGAATTTATAACAATTATTGGAGTCTTTGATAAAGTTCTTTTGTGTTCTGAAGAACTTCTGACTACACTGTCTGATATAAAAAATAATAGTCAAGAGATTTCGTGCTTTCGCTCGTTCATTGATTCCAAGCAACAATCTGAGCAAATTTCAAAATATAGTCCTCCGCAAACATTCCATTCTCTTGAATTTGATCATGTTTCGTTTCGGTATCCAGGTGCAAAGCATGATGCGATTAAAGATTTCTCTTTTTCCGTTCATAGTGGAGAGCACATTGCATTGATTGGAGTGAATGGAAGTGGTAAGAGTACGATTCTAAAGCTTATAATGCGGTTATACTCTCCCTCTAAGGGGAAAATTCTTATAAATGGACAGAATATTCAAGACTTCAACTTATTGGAATATTACTCGCTTTTTTCCACCATGTTCCAAGATGCTCAGGTATACTCATTTTCAATTGCCGAAAACATTGCCATGTCTTCTGTTATCGATAAAGAGAAAATGAGTCTATGTATGAACCTCTCTGGCCTTACTGAAGTTGTCCAAAAATTCCCTGCAAAAGAAGAAACGATGTTATTAAAGATAGTGGATGATTCTGGTGTTGAACTTTCAGGAGGCGAAGTGCAAAAGTTAGCTTTTGCAAGAGCTATTTATAAAAATGCACCAATCGTATTGTTAGATGAACCAACGGCAGCTCTGGATGCTTTCTCTGAAAGAAAAATGTTTGATGCAATTCATAGTTTCACAGAGAATCGAACTTCTATTGTTGTTACACATAAGTTATCGTCACTAAAAGACTATGATAAAATTATTTATATCGAAATGGGTGAACTCAAAGAAATTGGTTCACATCAAGAACTTCTTTCAGCTCAGGGACGATATGCGAAATTATTCCATAAACAGTCGGATTTATACGAAAAGGGGATGGTGCAATGAAGTCTTTTCGAACAATTAAAAGAATTTATCAAATGATGTTCCAAAGCAATCCACAATACATCCGGCTTAGTATAGGACTCGCATTGCTCGAAATTTTGAATCCGTTTATTTATATTTTCTTTATTCGTTATCTGACAGACACAATTGTCTCCAACAGAAATTGGATTCAGTTGAGTCTTTTATGCTTGATGTTTTTACTCAGTTACTATTCGTGTCAGATTCTCGTCAATAGATTAGAAAAAGAACTAACGATTATTGGCAACAAACTTAACAACGACTTTGAGACAAATCTAAATGACCGCATTATGCACTTGGACTATACATATTTAGAAAGCCCAGAAGTGTTAGATAAGCGTGATCGGGCAATCGAAGGCATTAAGGAAAACAATGGCATAAAAATCGCTGATATTAATCTCAAGATAATTTCCATCATCTCGTCTGTGATTGTTGTAGCAGGAACGCTTTATCTTATTGTATCAATTAGCCCATTTGTTCTTCTGATTCTCATTGTTACAATTATAGGAACACTTTTTATTGAAAAAAAACTTTCTAATATCGAACTTGAAAATTGGAAAAAGTGGATACCTCTGAACCGTCGATTTCGGATGGTATATGATTTGATGTATAACGTCAAAAATGCACAAGATGTTAGAATCTATAGCACTTATGATTTTTTCACTTCTAAAGTAACCAGTTATAATTCTGATAGTGTTTCAATTTTGCAAACAGAAGGTAAAACAACCGCGCAATATTCTATTCTAAAAAGACTTTTAATAATGCTTCAATTTATATGTGTGCAGATGTTTGTTGTGAATAAGGCCTTAGCTGGATTTATAAGCATTGGCGAATATACGATGTATGTAAATTCGGCAAACAGCTTTTCCACAAATGCAATGTTGATTGTTCAGAACTTTGTTCAAATTCAAAAAAATCTACTATATGTGTGCGAATACTTTGATTTCTTGGATCTTCCCAGTAAAGAATTTGAAACATCGAAAAAAGAAAAAGCAGCCACACCGCATTGCATCGAATTTCAAGACGTTAGTTTTCGCTATCCAAAATCCAAAATCAATACATTAGATCACATCAACATGAAGTTTCTATTAGACGAAAAGATTGGTATCGTCGGAAAAAATGGTGCAGGGAAAACGACTTTTATCAAACTACTTCTACGTCTTTATGAACCTTCTAATGGTAAGATTCTTTTAGATGGAAAAGATGTCCGCGAATATGATTATTCAAGTTATCTTTCGATGTTTAGTGCAGTCTTTCAAGACTTTAATATTTATCCGATTTCTATTCGAGAAAATATTGTTTCATCCAATTTTTATGATAGTGAAAAACTGTTAAAGATCTTAAAGGAACTGAACTTATATAGCAAATTGTTAAAATGTTCTGCTGGAGTGGAAACTGTTGCATCAAAATTGATTGATGCAACTGGAATTGATTTTTCAACAGGAGAGAAACAAATGATTTCCATGGCACGTGCAATTTACAAACCCTCATCCATACTGATTTTGGATGAACCAACCGCATCTTTAGATGCAAATGCAGAAAATCTACTTTATAAAAAGTATCGAGAATTATCCACTAAAAAGATTAGTTTTTTCGTATCGCACCGTCTGGCGAGCTGTATATTCTGCGATAGTATTCTGGTATTTGATAAAGGACAAATCGTTCAACAGGGAAATCATAAAACTTTGATAAGTGATACATCAGGGCTTTATGCACAGATGTTTAATTTGCAGGCAGCACAATATAAATAACAAAAACTCTGCAGCAGCAAGCAGGGCGAGCTGGTACCAACTCGCGATTTTTGAATCAGATTTTTCAAATCCAAATTCAAAATGCTTGTTGGGCTGTGCCCAATCCCCTATCGTTCCGCATCGTGCGATGCAGGCTGCGCGTTTGTTCCAAACACTTTTATAACAAAAAAGATAGCCTAGGGCTCTTCCATGATGAACCGGTCCAGTAAAAGTAGACAATGAAAAAAGAAGGCCTCCTGTGGTAGAATAGAAACTACTACAGGAGGTCTTGCTATGTCCAGAAAATACAGTCATATTCAAGCACATGAGAGTGAGATTCTCGAACTGCGGGGCCAGGGAATGACCCTTCGGGCGATCGGGGAGAAACTGGGTTTTACACACAAGGAAATGCGCGGGTTTCTGACCCGATACAACCGAAAGCAGAAAAAGCTCGCGGCTGGAATCGCACCAAGACCCAAAGGCCGGCCCCGGAAGGGCGAAATCCGAGAACCAAGTATTGCTGAATACAAATATGAGATCGAACGATTGAAGATAGAGAATAAGCTGCTGCGGGATTTTCTGCAATCCACAGGAAGGAAGTGAGAGCCAAGGCAAAGTATGCGGTGATTCACCGCCATCGGGAGGAATATCCCGTTTGCAGGATGTGCAAGTTCTTTGGCGTTTCCCGAAGCGGGTATTATGCCTACGTTCGGCATCTGAACCGTCCAGACCCAAATCAAGCGATCATAGACCAAATCGCACAGCAGCAGAAGCAATGCAAAAACACCTATGGCTATCGCAGGATGCAGCTCTGGCTGGACAAAAATGGTTGTCACAAGAACGCAAAGACAATCCTTCGACTTATGAAAAAGCACGGCTTTCTGTCCGAAATCCGCAGACGCAGACAATGGAAACAGTTGGGACAGCAACTCCACAAATACGACAATCTTCTGAACAGAGATTTCCATTCAGAAAGGCCCAACAGCAAATGGGTCACGGATATCTCTTACATCCATACGGAACAAGGCGTTCTGTACTTGTCTATGATTCGGGATCTGTATGACAATAGCATTGTTGCCTACAAAACTGCAAGTTCCCAAACGGTCAATCTGGTGCTGGATACCATTCGCCTTGCCGTAAAGAAAGAGAAAGTCGCTGGGGAGTTGCGCCTCCACAGCGACCAAGGGTTTCAGTATACCTCACAAGCGTACTTTAACCTAACAAAAGAATACGGTATTGTCCCTTCTATGTCAAGACGAGGAAACTGTTATGACAATGCAATGGCGGAAAATTTCTTTGGTATACTCAAAACCGAATGCATCTACAGACAAAAGATCAGGACGTTTCAGCAGGCGAACGATTTGATCGACGAGTACATTCACTTCTATAACTACGAGCGGCTCCAGACAAAGACTGGCCTGTCTCCGCTCTCGCTTCGCCAGGCCAGTCTTTGATTCCCTTGCTTCTACCACTTGCAGGCTTCTTTTTTATGCTGTCCGCACAATATGGAGCGGTTCACTTGCGGGAGGCCGGGCGGCTTTTCCATTCTTGAACCAAAGGAGGCGTTTTCCATGCAGGAAGCTCCCATCACCACCGCTGCGGATGCGATCTACCGCCTTGCCGCAGGCAACCTGAAATACCTCAATGCGCAGAAGAACCACAGCGACATCTCCCGCCGCATCCGTCGGACCACCGCCGTTTCCGGGCAGAGCCCCTACGCCATCATCGTGACCTGCTCCGACTCACGGGTCATCCCGGAGCATATTTTCTCTGCAGGCATCGGGGAGCTGTTCGTCATCCGGCTGGCGGGCAATGTCATCGACGACCACCAGCTCGGCAGCATCGAGTACGCGGCCTGGCATCTGGGCTGCAAGCTGGTGGTGGTGCTGGGCCATACCCACTGCGGGGCCGTGGAGGCTGCCATCCATCACGACCCGGAAGGCTACATCAAGTACATTACCGATGAGATCAAATACGCCATCGGTGATGAGACCGATCCCTACAAGGCAAGCTGCCTGAACGTCCGCCACAGCATCCGGGAGATCGAAAAAAGCCTCTGCATCGCCCGCATCGAGGACGAGACCGGCCTCCGGGTGGTGGGTGCTATGTATCACATCGAGGATGGCAGCGTGGAGTTTTTGTAAAGGAATTACAAAATCAAAACCACTTCAAATAAAAAACGAGATAGACTTCCCCGAAAGAGGTTGACTGCTTTTCACGAGCTGGTTCAAGGCATGGCTTTTTCGGAGCTTTGCATCCTCAATCGCCGCTCTGCTGATACACCTCTTTCAGGTGGGCGGAGAGCTTCATATTTTCGCTGTAATCCACCGGCACCACAATGACACTGGGCACCGTCTGCCGGAAGGCTTCCTCGAGGGTGGGGATGAGGTCGGAGGCCTTTTCCACCCGGTAGCCCTTGCAGTGCATGGCCTCGGCCAGCAGCTTGAAGTCAGGGTTCGTGAAATCTACGTAGCAGTGCTCGCCGCCGAACTGCTCCTGCTCCTTCCACTTGATGAGGCCGTAGCTGGAGTCCTCCCAGATCAGGGTGACGAAGGGCACCTTCTCGCGCACAGCAGTTTCCAGCTCCTGACTGTTCATCAGAAAGCCGCCGTCACCGCAGACGGCCAGCACCTTTTTGTCCGGGTTCAGCAGCTTGGCCGCAAAGGCACCCGGAATGGAAAAGCCCATGCTGGCAAAGCCGTTGGAGATCAGGCAGGTGTTGGGGGCGTAGCAGTCGTAGTGGCGTGCGATCCACATTTTGTGGGCACCCACATCGCTCACAAGGATGTCTTCCCGGCCCATGACCTTGCGCACATCGGCAAGGATGCGGGCAGGCTTCATGGGGCAGCTGTCATCGTCTGCCATGGCGGCGTGCTCGGCTACCATGGTCTCACGCAGCCGGAGCGCGAATTCCGGTTCGCTGTCCCGGTGGGCGCAGCGCAGGATCTCGTAGATGCTCTCTGAGATATCACCCACCACTTCCACAGCGGGCTGATACCGCTTGTTGACATCTGCCGGGGCGTTGTCGATGTGCAGGATGGTCATGTCCGGCCGTGCACCCCACTTGGCGGGGGCACATTCCACGATGTCGTAGCCGATGGCAATGACCAGGTCGGCCCGGTCAAACAGCTGGTTCACATAGTCTTTCTGGGGGATGCCGATGGTCCACAGGCTGTATTTGTCGTCCAAGGGGATGATGCCCTTGGCCATCATGGTGTTCACCACCGGAATGTGCAGCCGATCCGCCAGCTCGGTGACAGCGGCGGCGGAATGGCCGCGCACCGCTCCGGCACCGGCCAGGATCACCGGGTTCTTTGCCTCACTGATGAGATGCCCGGCGGCGGCAATGTGGGTGGGGTCGGCGTAGAGGTCATGCAGCTGCTGACGCTTCAGCGGCACGGCATCAGCGGGCATCTTGGCAATGTTCTGGGGCAGGTCGATGTGGGTGGCACCGGGCTTGCCCTTTTCGGCGTGCTTGAAGGCCAGCCGCACGATCTCGCCCACCGTGTCCGGACGGATGATCTGCTTGGAGCGCTTGGTGATGGGCTCGAACATGGCGGTCAGATCCAGGTACTGGTGGCTGGTCAGCTGCATCCGGTCGGTGCCCACCTGCCCGGTAATGGCCACCAGCGGTGCACCGTCCAGATAGGCATCTGCCACGCCGGTGACAAGGTTGGTGGCACCGGGGCCAAGGGTGGAAAGGCATACGCCGGCCCGGCCGGTCAGGCGGCCATAGACATCGGCCATAAAGGCAGCGCCCTGCTCGTGACGCACCGGGATGAACCGGATATGGCTGTCGCGGATGGCAAACATCAGATCCAGCGTCTCCTCGCCGGGGATGCCGAACATCACGTCCACACCTTCCGCTTCCAGACAGTCCACAAGGACCTGTGCGGTCGTTTTCTGTTTTTCCTGCATGGTATGTTTACTCTCCTGTTTTTGGAAAATAGAAAAAGGCAGTGCAGCCCGTTGGGGCCACACTGCCTTTGCAGACATTATTCTACCGTTTTTGGCGGCATTCCACAAGAGCCAATTTCCACAAAAAGTGTGGGATGCAGACCGGGGCGGCTTGACTGCTCTGCCCGAACTTTGTAAAAAAAGTGGCTTTTCCGTTTGAAATCGTTGACAAGTGGATTTTGTGTTTTTATAATAGAGTCAGCACAAGGCGGCGTGGCCCAAAGGGAGACCACGCCGCCTTGTGCTTTTTTGTATCCGCGTGGAAGCGAGACCAGCAGGGGAAAGGCTGGGACCACCCGGATGCAGCAAAAAATCCAAGACAAAAGAGGGGAAATCTATGGACCAATTGGTACAGCATCAGCAGACCATCAACGACCAGCTGGCGCGATACGGCGTGAAATTCGGCCTGTATAAAAACGGCACCTTTCAGGAGCGGCTGTTTCCGTTCGACCCGCTGCCCCGTGTGATCACGGCGCAGGAGTTTGAGACATTGGACAAGGGCCTTGTGCAGCGGGTGAATGCACTGAACCTGTTTCTGAAGGACGTTTACGGCGACAAAAAGATCATCCGGGACGGCATTGTGCCGGAGGATTTTGTCTTTGCGGGCAGCGGCTATCTGCCGCAGTGCGAGGGTTTTGTGCCGCCCAAGGGCGTTTACAGCCACATCTCCGGTATCGATCTGGTGCAGGCAAAGGATGGCAGCTGGTTCATTCTGGAGGACAACCTCCGCATTCCCAGCGGAGCCTCCTATCCGCTCATTGCCCGGGAGCTCTGCCGCCGGTGCAGCCCGGAGACCTTCAGCGGGAACGACATTGTGGACAACCGCAATTATGCGCAGCTGCTGCGGCAGACGATGGACGCGGTGAATGCCGGCGGCATCAACGTGGTGTTCACGCCGGGCCGGTACAATGCGGCCTATTTCGAGCACAGCTATCTGGCTGAAAAGACCGGGGCTGTGCTGGCAGAATGCAGCGACCTGTATGTGGAAAACAACTGCGTTTATCTGAAAACGGTGCACGGCGGCGAGCGGGTGGGTGCCATTTACCGCCGCATCAGTGACGAATATCTGGACCCGCTGACCTTCAAGCCGGAAAGCCTCATCGGCATTCCGGGGGTGATGGATGCCTACCGCGCGGGCAATGTGGCCCTGCTGAACGCGCCGGGCAACGGCGTGGCAGACGATAAGGGCATCTACTACTTCGTGCCCAAGATGATCCGGTATTATCTGGGGGAGGAGCCCATCCTGCACAACGCGCCCACCTATCTGCCCTTCTATGAAAAAGACCGGCAGTATGTGCTGGAGCATCTGGAAACGCTGGTGGTCAAGGATGTGGCCGAAGCAGGCGGTTACGGTGTGGTGTTTGGCCGTGATCTGACCAGACAGCAGCTGGAGGATTTCCGGAACACGATCCGGAATGAGCCGCGCCGCTTCATTGCGCAGGAGGTCATCGACTTCCTCGACCTGCCCATTATGGAGGGCGGGGAAAAGGTGCCCCGCAAGGCCGACCTGCGTGCATTTGTTCTGAGCAGCGGAGAGGACACCAGGGTCTGGCCCAGCGGCCTGACCCGCTTCTCCCGGGATCCGAACAGCTTTGTTGTGAACAGTTCTCAAGGTGGAGGTTTTAAAGATACATGGGTATTATCTCGCTGAACAAGGCCAGCCGCCTGTACTGGCTGGGGCGCTACACAGAGCGCGTCTATACAGGTTTGAAAAAAGCAAAACCGATCTACGATGCTGCGGTGGATGGCCATGAGGGAAATTATGCAGATTACTGCCGCTGCCTGGGCATCCCCGGCAGCTATACGGACACGGCCGATTTCTGCAAACGGTATTTCTTTGACCGCACCAACCCCAATTCGCTGGCATCCGGCCTGATCTATGCCTACGACAACGCTGTGGTCCTGCGTGATACCCTGACCACGGACACCCTCTCGTATATCCAGCTGGCTGTGAACGCCATGGAGAAGGCGGCGCAGGGCGACTCCCCTGCGGTCGCGCTCCAGTGGGTGCTGGACGATATTCTGTCCTTCCGTGGTGCGTGCGAGGAGACCATTTTTGAGGAAGAGACCCGCAGCATGATCAAGCTGGGCACAAGCGTTGAGCGGGTGGATCTCTACCTCCGGCTGAATGAGGAGCCTGAGCGCACACGCAAGGAGTTTGAGCGGCTGTTCAACCGCCTGTACAAGACCCAGCTCACGCCGGAAAAGAGCCGCCTGGAGCTGCTGGTGGATTCGCTGCTGGATTCCTCCAAGCCGGACGCTACGGTATCGGAACAGATCGAAGCGCTGGAGAGTTTGTTTCTGGACCTGTGAGGGCAAAGGCTGCGCCGGACAGGAGGTACAAAGAAACGAACAATGAAGGAACTGGAATTTCATTTTCATGCCGGGGTGGAATTTTCGGCCCCGGTCAACGGGCACACCTTTGCACTGCACTGCCTTCCGATGGAGGATGATGCCCAGAAGCTGCAAAGCTATGCTGTCCGCATCGATCCGGCAGCGGAGTATGGCCTGCACCGGGACGGCTTTGGCAGCTGGCTGGTGTGCGGCAGCTGCCGGGAGCCGCATACGGCGTTTGGCTATGATTCCCACGGCATCGTGCAGGTGAACGGCCATCCGCAGGCAGAGCCGGTGAACCCCGTGCTGAAGCAGTTCACGGAGCTCACCGCGATGACAGAGGAGCTGGAGGCGCTGTGGCAAAGCCTGCCGCTGGAGGGGAAAAGCCCGCAGGAGCAGGCTGAGCTGCTGAACAAAGCGGCGGCAGGCGCGCTGCACTATGTGCCGGGCATAACAGGGCTTTCCACAACGGCAGGGCAGGCGCTGGTGCTGGGCAGCGGCGTGTGTCAGGATTACGCCCACATCCTGCTGGCGCTGGCGCGGCGCTCCGGGTTTGCGGCACGCTACTGCATGGGTCTTGTGCCCGGGGAAGGGGCCACCCATGCATGGGTGGAGATCGCACTGCCGGACGGCTGGCACGGCTATGACCCCACCTTTTCCTGTGAAGCGGGAGAGGATCATGTCCGGTTTGCCGTGGGCCGGGATGCCGCAGACTGCCGCACGGAACGGGGCGTTTTTCGCGGCATGGCAGAGCAGGCTCTGCACACGGAGATGCGGCTGAACGTCCGCAGCGATTGATCGGATCAAAGGCAATGGTGCCGGGCTTCTGCACAGTGCCGGCAGAAGCCTTTTTATTTTCAGGACAGGAGCGTGTAAGAAAGATGGAAGAAACCGTTGCAAGCCTTGCGCTTGCAGTGCATGAAAAATTAGAACTGAAAAAGAACCGGCTCAGCCCGCTGCCCGGCAACGACAGCGGAAAACGGATCTGTGTTGTCACAGGCGTTCATGGCGATGAGCTGGAGGGGCAGTATGTGGTCTACCTGCTCAACCGCCGCATTCAGGAGCATCCGGAATTTCTGACCGGGACTGTGGATCTCTACCCGGCGGTCAACCCATTGGGCATCAATACCATTCAAAGGGGCATCCCGCTGTTTGACCTGGATATGAACCGCATTTTCCCCGGCGATACCGATGGCCCCATGGCGGAATATTACGCCCATGCGGTGGTGGAGGATCTGCGCGGGGCAGATATCGCCATCGACATCCATGCCTCCAATATCTACCTGCGGGAGCTGCCGCAGGTGCGCATCTCAGAGGAGACCGCCCCGGCACTGGTGCCGCTGGCAGAGCAGCTCAATGTGGATTTTGTCTGGATCCATGCGGCGGCAACGGTGCTGGAAAGCACGCTGGCGCACAGCCTGAACGTCATCGGCACCCGTTGCCTTGTGGTGGAAATGGGGGTGGGAATGCGCCTGACCAAAAGCTACGGCGAGCAGCTGGTGGACGGCATTCTGAACCTGATGCACACGCAGGGTATGTGGGCAGGGGAGACCAAGCCGCCCCGCAAGCCCATCGTGAGCAAGGACGAGGTGGCGTTTATCAATGCGGACAAGGCGGGCATTTTCATCCCCAGTGTGGAGCATAACGGCATCGTGAAAAAGGGGCAGGAGCTGGCGGTCATTGCGGACCCGCTGACGGGCGAGATTCGGCAGACCCTGATGGCACCGGCAGACGGTCTGCTGTTCACCCTGCGGGAATATCCCGTGGTCTATCCGGGCAGCCTGCTGGCTCGCATCCTGACAGGAGGATTCCAGAAATGAGAGAAGAAACGCTTTACGAGTTGGAAACGCCCTACCGCCAGAAGTTCAGGATCAAGGGCTTCCGCTTTGGCGAGGGAGAAAAGGCCTGCGCCATGGTGGCTGCCGTGCGCGGCAACGAGGTGCAGCAGATGTATGTCTGCTCCCTTCTGGTGAAAAAGCTCCGGAAGCTGGAAGAGCAGGGTGCCATTGCTTCCGGCAATGAGCTGCTGGTGGTGCCCTGCGTCAACCACTTTTCCATGAACGTGGGAAGCCGGTTCTGGGCCATGGACAAAACGGATATCAACCGGATGTTCCCGGGCTACGATCAGGGGGAAACGACCCAGCGCATTGCGGCAGCACTGTTTGAGGCGGTGCAGGGCTACAAATATGGCATCCATTTTGCTTCTTTCTATCTGCCCGGCGATTTTGTGCCCCATGTGCGCATTATGAACACCGGCTATCAGACAGCCAGCCTGGGGAACCTGTTCGGCCTGCCCTATGTGGTCATGCGCAAGCCGGAGCCCATTGACACGACCACCCTGAACTACAATTGGCAGATCTGGGAAACAAACGCCTTCAGTGTTTACACCAAGGAGACCGATGAGATCGATGAGCGGAGCGCGCAGGAGGCAGTCGCCGCGGTGCTGCGGTACCTCAGCCGGGTCGGCCTGCTGCGCTATAACTGCCACAGCGGGTATCTTTCCTCTGTCGTGCAGGAATCCGAGATGGCCAATGTGCTCACCCCGGCGGGCGGGATCTTCCGCCGGTTCGTGGAGCCGGGGCAGGAGGTGGAGTATGGCCAGAAGCTGGGCGTGATCCTGGACCCATTTACTGCGGAGGTGGAGGCGGAGATCACCTGCCCCACCAGCGGCGTTGTTTTCTTCGCTTTGAAAAAGCCGCTGACAACAGAGCACGAGGTCGCCTTTAAGGTGATCCGGCGGCTGCATGGAGGGTGCTTATAAACAAACTCCTGGTATTTCGTAGGGAGCAAGTGCTTGATCATGAGATTCCCCCCATTTGTTAGACTGTATCGGATACGGTTTAGCAAATGGGGTGTTGCAGTAATATTCCTCGTTGCGATCCTTAATGGAAAAAAACAGGGTGCAGCTTTTCCGCATTTATGCTATACTTGACACAGCGGATCACAAGATCCTCCGGATGGAAAAAGGAGCAAAAACGATGCGGAAGCTGGACCTGAATGCGATCTATATTTCGGAGCGGGTGCAGGAGACCCTGCGCCCTGTTTCAGTCAGTGCACTGACGGCGGTGGTGGCTCCCATGGGCTATGGCAAGACCACGGCAGTCAACTGGTTTCTGAACCAGCGCAGGCAGGCGGAAACGGCCGTTATCCTGCGGGTGAACATCTATTCTGACAATCGCTCCATCTTCTGGAAAAGCGTGCAGAATGCCTTTGCGGCAGCAGGACTGACTGCACTGGCGGGCTGCGAGTACCCGGAAGATGCCAGCAGCGCGGCCCAGCTGATGGATGACCTGTGCACGGTGCTGGCGGGGGACAGGCCCTGCTACCTGTTTTTGGATGATTTCCACCTGTTAAAGGACGAAAAAACGGCGAAGTTTTTGTGCGGGCTGGCAAACCGCCTGCCGGAGAATGTGCACCTGATCGTGGCAAGCCGGAACAACTTTCTGCCCAAAGAGGAGATCCTCCGGCTGGGGCACCGCCTGCACCGCATTGGCAAGGAGCAGCTGCGGCTCAACCATACCGAGCTTGCCCACTACGCCCACCGCTGCGGCATGAATCTGACTGAGGCGCAGGTGGAAAGCCTTCTGCGCTCCTGCGAGGGGTGGTTCTCCGCCATCTACCTGAACCTCCACTCCCTGGCCGAACGGGGCATCCTGCTGAGTGAGGACGCGGACATTTATTCCATGTTCACGGCGGCGATGCTGGAAAACCTGCCGCCCAAAATGCAGGAATTCCTTGCCATGATGGGGCTTGCGGATGAATTTACCGTGGAAATGGCACAGGCCGTGACCGAGATGCCGGACGCAGCGGAGATGCTGCGGACCCTGACCGAGCAGAACGCCTTTGTGACCCGTCTGCCGGACGGAAAGACCTTCCGCTTCCATCACATGCTCAAGGAGTGCGCCGAGCGGCTGTTTGCCCGGCTGGCACCGGAGAAGCAGGATGCCTGCCGGAAGCGGTACGGGGCGTGGTACGAGGCAAAGCAGCAGTATCTCCACGCCCTGATTGCCTACGAGGCGTGCGGGGACTACGATGCGGCATTGCAGGTCATTGAGCGGGATGCGGGGATCCTGCTGACTTCCCTTGGCTCGGCGGAGCTGCTGGAACGGCTGGGGCGCTGCCCGGTGGAAACGCTCAAGCGGCACCCGTTTGCCATTCTGGTGCTGATGCGCTGCATGTTCAACTGGCGGCAGATTCCCAAAATGATGGAGCTGAAGGAGCTTCTGCTGACCACGGTGGCAGAGCATCCGGAGTGGTCTCAGGAGGAAAAAGGCAACCTGCTGGGAGAGTGTGACCTGATCCTGAGCTTTCTCATGTATAACGATATCTCTGCCATGAGCCGCCTGCACCGCAGTGCCAGTGCACAGATGTCCCACCCGGCCATCAGCATCCAGAACAGCGGCGGATGGACCTTCGGCTCGCCCTCAGTGTTGATGATGTTCCACCGTCAACCCGGTCAGCTGGACCGGGAGCTGGCGGAGATGGATGAGTGTATGCCCCATTATTATAAGATCACCAACGGGCACGGCATGGGGGCGGAGACCATCATGCGGGCAGAAGCGGATCTGCAGCAGGGGCGGTTCGACGATGCGCAGATCCTGCTGGAGCGTGCCTATGCACAGATCGAGGGGAACGGTCAGACCAACATGGCCCTCTGCTGTGATTTTCTGGCATGGCGGCTGTCCCTCTGCGGGCCGTACACGCCCCGGGTCCCGCTGGAAGTACGGCGGGAAGAGCTGCTCCGGCAGCACAATATGGCATGGCGCAATCTGTTCCATGCCATCTGTGCCTATTACTACGCCCTGCGGGGGCAGACGGACGGCATCCCGGAGGTGTACGCCGCCCACCGCATGAATACCGTAAACACCCTTGCTCCCGGCAAACCCATGATCGAGCTGATCGAAAATCAGGTGTATCTGGCACAGGGAGAATGGGCCCGGGTGCTGGGCCGCGGCCCGGGGCTGCTGGCCATGTGCGAGGCCCTTCACTATGACCTCGTAGCCCTGCATCTGCGGATCCAGATGGCGGCAGCCTGTGCCCGGCTGGGCAGGCAGGACGAGGGGCGCAGCCTGCTGGAGCAGGCTCTGGCGCAGGCCGCCCCGGACGGCTTTGTGGTGCCCTTTGCAGAAAACTTCCGGGATCTGGAACCTCTGCTGGAAGCAGCGCAGGAAGGGCCGTATTCCGATGCTGTCCGGCGCATCCTTGCTCTGGGCGCAGCGCAGCAGGAACGCTGCCGGGCCCTGAACCAGAGCGAAGCCCTGCCCGAAGCAGCTGCCCGGCTCACAGAGCGGGAGCTGGCTCTGGCAAGGCTCATTGCAGACCGCTGCACCAACAAGGAGATCGCTGCCCGGCTGTTCCTCTCCGAAGGCACCGTGAAGCAGTATACCAACCAGCTGTATTCCAAGCTGGGCATTGGCGGCGGAGTGCGCACAAAGCGTGCCCAGCTGGCAGAATTGTTTGCAAAAAAATACTAACCTCAGGTTAATAGCATTTTGGAAAGATCTACGCTACATTAAAGGTGTAACGTGGATCTTTTTGTTTTATCTGAACAAAAATCCCGGAAAAGGAAGGAGGAATACGATGAAACAGAGAAAAACCATCGCTGCCCTGAGCCTGCTGCTGGCAGGGTGCATCTGCCTTTCTGCCTGCGGAGGAGGCACGGCAGAGCCCTCCTCCGGCTCGGAAGCGGAGGAAGCACCCTATTCTGCACAAAGCACGGATACATCCTCTGTGACCGAGCTGAGCGACGAACAGCAGGAAGCACTGGACGACTGGCTCTGGTATGAGCGGGGCGACTACACCTCGGAAAACTGGTATCACATTGCGTCTGACGGCACGGTGGAGATGCACGGCGAATATGGCTCCACCGAGGATACCTACACCGCCTACCCCATGAAGGGAACGGTCTACAACATGGAGGGCTTTGACATCGGTCCGGACGATGTGCCTTTCCTGAGCCTTCAGATGGAGGAGAACGTCTTCAACAGCGTGGAGATCATCGAGGATGGGCGGGCTTTTCTGACCGGAAATGCAAGCTCCTTCCCGAGTTACTACATCCGTTCTGATTACACCGATGATGAGGACCTGCACAACGCCTGTGTGCTGATGTACCGGCAGTGGCGGCTGGACGAAGAACACCTGTACCTCAACTTCTACCCCAACCACGGCTTCATCCTGTATGGCCAGAAAGACCTGGGGGACAGCGTTTATGGCTTTGATGCCGACAGCGTGTATACCGGTCAGTGGATGGTGGACGGCGATGCCGTAAGCCTTTTCTGGGACGATGGCACCGAGGACACCGCTGTCCTGATCCCCAATGAGCATCCGGACGATGTGGGGGAGGACGTGAGTACCCTGAGCCTGAACGGCACCGACCTGCTTTTCAACAACAGGTGGTAAAAAAGATGAAAAAACGAATCGGTATCCTGCTGGCGGCAATTCTGATCCTGCTGCTGGGATGGAACCTCCTTTCAGCTCCTGCAGTGCAGGAAACTGACCCGCCGGAGGAGAACATTGCCGGAAGCGACTGGCGCACCTGGGGCATCATCGACGATCAGGGGACGCTGGTGCGGGGCGGGGAAGCCATCGACTTCTGCGCCTGCGTCCACACCGGGGACACCGCCCTCTACTATGACACCGAAGATCAGGTGCTGCTGGCCGAACTGGTCTACCCCGCCCCTGTGGAGAATGCGGAGGAACGCTACCTCGGCATGGAGATCACAGACCGGAACGGCGATGGCAGCAGCGATATCCTGCTTCGCTTTTCGCAGGAAAAAGGAACCCTGCAACTGCTCTTCTGCTGGGACCCGGAGACAGAGACCTTTCTGCCTGTCCCGTCATAACCAAATCTGAAACCATTTTGCAATAGGGAGGCATTTTTATGAAAAACACGATGAAACGCACCCTCGGGCTGTTTGCGGCTGCACTGCTGACCATGACGATGGCACTCGGTGCCTATGCATCCGGCCACGACTTGACCTTTACCGACAAAGGCAACCGGATGCATGTCAAGGATAAGACCGTTCATGTGCAGACCTACTACCCTTATGAGTATTATGTGCTGGATGTTCTGGACGACGCACTGGTGGTGGCGAACCCCGAATGGGACGACTGCGGTTTTGCGGTCTGCCGCAGGGTCACCGACGATTACATGGACTATACCGACTCGGACGATGACTTTGTTCTGGACTACGCAGAGGAATATCTGGAGTATGATTTCCAGCAGTTGTACGGCGGTCAGTGGCCCGACACCTCCTGGGAAGTGGTGGATGAGAGCAGCGCCTCCAACCGTGTTGCTACCATGCGGGGCTATATCTGGAACGATGAGATGGATGCCTACATGTGGACCGTGATCTACTGGGACACCAGCTACAACAACGTGATGGCCAAGACCTTCTTTGTCCCGGAGTATAACGGCTACGATAAGGCAGACAAGATGGGCAAAAAAGTGAGCAGCACCGTCGGGTGCTGATGGGAGTGATGCGGTATGAGGAAACGGAACCGTGCCCCGCAGGAAAAGATGCCGGATGAGGAGCTTTCCCGCCGCATCCTGTTTTACGGCCGTCTGGCAAACCTCTGCGCCTATGGCTGCATTGCAGGTGCCGTGCTGGGCGTTCTGGCAGGCATCCTGCTTGAAAGCTTCGCAGCGGGCTGCGTTATCGTGATGCTTGTGATCGTAGCAGCGGTATTTTTGATCCAGCTGATCCACGCCATGCAGAGCGCTTTGATCCTCGGGCAACTGGGCGACGGCTTTCTGGATGCACTGCACAAGGCCTTTGGCCCGCAGCCGGAGCACAAGCAGTGGCCCATGAGCAATGAGCTGGTGCGGCGTTCCGGGCTTTTTCCGGAGGAATGGGAATCTGCCAGCGCCCGCGGCAGCTACGAGGGCAGCTATCAGGGCATCCCCTTTGCCATGCACAACACTTCCCTCACCCATGTCTGGGAGGTGCGGGACCCCATGCCCGACGACCCACACAATACCCGCACCTGCTCCAAAACGATCTTCAAGGGGCTGTTTCTGGTCTGCCGGATGCGCAGGCCGGTGGCGCAGGAAGCGTTCGTCCTGCCCGGAAGCCCCCGCCCCGGCTTTGGCCCGGAGCTGGAAAACTGGGAGCAGCAGCTGCGGAGGGCGGTGGATGCCCGGGAACTGCGGATGAGCTTCCGGGGGGATCTGATGTTTGCCGCTTTTGCCACCGACTGGCAGATCATGGCTGTTTCCAAGGACATCGACCCGAAGATCATTGAGGAATACCGCCGCAGTTTTCAGGACTCGGTTGACCTGATGAAGGGTCTGATGGAAGCTGTGGCGCAGAATACGGAGCTGTTCTGAAACAGGAGGAACTACAAATGAAACACATTGCACTTTTGCTTGCCGCACTGCTGGTCTTTTCCCTGACCGGCTGCAGCGGTTCCGGGGCAGCCAGCGAGGCTCCGGACACCGACAAGGCGGGAGCCTATGAGGTCATTCCGCCGGAGGACGGCCGGGGCGACCTGATCCCTGCCTCTTCGGACGTGGTGAGCATCCCGGTGCTGGTGGGCGGCGGCCTGCCCTTTACCAGCATGGAAAACCTGATGAACGAGAACTATGAGGATGGCACCTACACCTATGAGGATATGACCCAAGATGGCTCGGTGCTGGTGGTGGATATGGCGTTCCAGTCGCTGCGGACCGACGAGACCGTGGAGGAATACGCAGAATATGCCGCCCGGTTTGCGGCCCTGGATACCGGCGAGGGAGAACCCTATAACGTCACCTGCTTCCAGGATGAGGACTACACCCAGAATCTTTCCTACCCGGTGTACATCGTCTGGTATACCACAGGCGCAGGGGAGGACCAGCGGGAATGGATGGTCTACACGGTGGACACCGATGACTACACCTATCTCTATGCCTTCGGTACCATTGCCGATGAGGCAGATGACATGCAGGATGTGTTCTACAACATCTGTGATCAGCTTGAGCTGGTGGATTGAGGGCTGAGGATATGACACTGGAACGATCGGTTCTGCTGCTTGCGCTGACGCTGGCCGGGCTGTATGTGCTGCCCCGGCTGCTGCCGCGGAAGCCCCGGCTGCGCCGGGGGCTTCAGGTCCTGTGCATCATGGCGGCAATGCTGGATGCGGCGTATATCCTGCTGACGCTGCTGTTTGTCTGGGCAGCGGGGCAGAAACTTTGAAGAGGAGAAAACGACCATGAAACACAAAACACGTCTGCTGCCCCTTGCCGGCCTTCTGCTGGCGGGAGGCATCCTCTGTACCGGCTGCGGCGGTGCTGCCCCGGCCAGCAGTGCGCCGGCGGCTGTCAGTACGGCTTCCTCTGTGGAGGAGGTCAGTGCCATGGACGGCTACGACTATCTCAATGATTATATCGGTCTGTGGGGCTATTACGACATCGACCTCTGGCTCCGTGTCCATGAGGACAGCACCTTTGAATTCGTCAACTCTGAGGATGAGGCCATTTACACCGGCACGGCAGATGCGGACGAATACGGCATGGATCTCTATTTCGACGATGACACTCCGCAGATGCGGCTGGATCTTTCTGTCAGCGGTGACCTGCTGGAGGTGGGGTCTTCGGACGCGCTGCACCCGGTGGATGCCATCGTCTCCCGGGCGACCTGCTTTGAGAAAAATGGGCTGGAGATCAATGCCGCCGTGGATTCCTCTGACCCCATCCAGCTGAACAGCGGCGTGTGCAGCTTTACCGGAAAGGGCAGCGGCTACAACACCGATGTGTGCTACTGGCAGGTGACAAAGTATGACGATGTGACCCACGACGGCATCCGGGAGATCCAGTTTGATGCGGTCTGCTACATTCCGGATTCCTCCATCCCCTACTTTGGACAGACCTACGAGACCTACATCTCCAGCGAGCTCTACGATGCCTATACCGGCACATGGCTCACGGCATCCACCGCAAGAGGAGATACGGGCCGGGACAAGAACCATTATTATCACACAGTGTACTGGAACGACAACGCTTACGACATCGAGTTCTTCTTCTCCACCGACTGGAACATGAGCAGCAACAGTGACGACAAGATCTTTACCAAGAGCTATGTGGTCTATCTGCCCGAGGGTTACGATGGGCTGGTGTTCGCCGCACAGGCGCAGCCGGACAATTATACCGATGCCATGGCGCTGGACAACCTGGAAAATGTCAGCCCTGAGGGCAACATCATGGATCTTTCCCCGCTGGACCCCTACGCCAGCCTGTATTTCAATATCTGCGGCTGAGCCGGACAGAGGAAAGGAGGACACTATGTCCTATGGAATGCTCTTTGTGATCGCAGTGGTGCTTCTTCTGGGGTGGCTGCACAGCAGCCGGAAGGAGGCCGCACGGCAGGATGTGGACCGCCGCATCGTTCCGGCGGTGCTGGATGCCGTGTTTCAGGAGGTGCAGTTTGCACCCAATGGCCGGATCACCTGCTTTGGGGAGTCGGGGCTTCCGCTGCCCCAGTATGACCGCATGACCGGCGGGGAACACGTCCGGGCAAAGTACCGGGGCTATGAGGTGGAGCTGTGCAGCATCGAACTGGACCGGGATGTCAGCTATACGGACCCGGACGATCCCACTGCGGTCAATGCGCCGTCCTATGATACGGTCTACGCCGGTCTGTGGGGCATCTGCCGGTTTGGTGTGCCAATGCCGGTGAGCCTGACCTTTACCCCAAGAGGGAAGCTGGGGCAGCTTGTCCGGAGCGCATCAGTGCAAAACCCCGTGGACGGCTTTGAACAGCAGTTCAAGCTGACTGCGGACGATGACACCGCCCGGAACGTCTGCCTGACGGAGGAAAAATGCCGGAAGCTGCTGGCCCTGGCCGGAACAGCAGAGGGCAGCTTCAGCGGAAGCCTGCACCGGGACGGCACCCTGTATTTTGCCGTGGAAAACAACAAGGGGCTTTTCAAGGGCAGCGGCAGTGACGATGCCCTGCGGGAAAAGTTCGCCCGGCAGCTGAAGTGGTGTACCGATGTCATGGATGCTTTTGCACCCTGAATGGGGCTGAAATAAAAAATGCAGTACCTTCTCTGCGCTTTCTGGCATGGAAGGTACTGCATTTTTGCTTGCTGCCTTATCTGTGCGGAATGGATGCTGCACGCGGCATTACCTGAAATCCCGCAGCCGCTCCTGCGAAATCTGGGTCTGCAGGCAGGCCCAGGCGGCATCGAGCTCGGTGTTGAGCAGGTAGGCCTGATTCTGCTGGACATAGAGATAAATGGCATCCGGCGTGCGGTAGGCCAGATGGATGCTCTGCCAGTCGTAGTGGCGGCTGGGCTCGGGCTTGTCCTGCTCTCCGGCCATCCAGACATCCAGCCCAGCATTGCTCAGCTCCAGCCGGTAGAAGGGGCGGGGGAGGCCCAGCTTGCGGATCTGGTTTTTGAGGTTATGGAAGAAGGTCCAGAACCACACGGCGGGCAGGCCCAGCGCCACCACCGCAAGAACGACCGTCAGCAGGGCGGCACCCTCCCGCTGGCCGACCTGCGAAAGGCAGATGCCGGCGAACACCAACAGGATGGCCGTGAAGAGCAGCGGCCGGTGCCAGGCTTTTTTGTGGCGCAAAAGGTCAAAGGCTGCAAATTTGTGGAAGGAACCTGCATCCATCTCCACGGAAATGCTCAAGACTTGGGGCATGGAAAATCACTCCTTTTTAGGCATCGTACCATATTCTTTTCAAACAAGCAAGGTAAATCTTGCAAAATTGCCGCAAAACATGTTAGAATAAGGCATTGATCGAGAAAAAATTTTTTGCCGGGAGGGGTGGCTTTGCACCGTTCAATGACGCTGAAACAGCGGATCACGCTGGGGCTGGCGGCCTTTCTGCTGGCGCTGGCGGCGCAGATCTTTCTCAGCTTCTACCAGTCCGGCACGGTGCTGCGGGAACTGGATGACCAGATGGGCAGGTTCAACGCCATCAGCCGCTTTCAGGATGGGGTGGAGCGGAGCCTGACCGCCCTGAGCGATTACCGCTGGGAATATGGGGACGCGGACGAGCTGCTGACGGAGCTGGACGCGGCGTTCTCCACCACCAATGCATGGCTTTGGCGGATCGATGGAGACCTGAGCACGGTCAGCGAGGAGCAGTACCTCTTATACAACGCCGTCTGCACCACCTACAAGAGCTACACAGCGCTGGTAAAGCAGCTGGAAGAAGCTGTCCAGGCAGGGGACGATGCCGGGGCGGCGCAGCTCTACTATAACAAAGTGTCGCCCTGCGGCAGCTATCTGGGCCAGTACACCCAGCAGCTGCTCAACACGGCCATCTCCGATGCGAAGGGCACCTACACCGAGGTCTCGGCCCTGAGCAGCCGGGTCAAGTGGGCCCAGACGGTGGTGGCGGTGGTCTGCCTGGTGCTGGGCTGCGTGATGGCGTGGTCGGTGCTGCGGCTGCTGGGGCCGGTGCAGCAGATGATCGGCGCATCGCAGGAGATCATTGCAGGCGGGTACGATACCCCCGATGTGCCGGTGCCCCAGGAACACAATGAGATCGGCCAGCTGACCGATGCCTTCAACCGGATGAAGCATTCCATGGCCCAGCAGATGAACACCCTGCGGGAAAAGAATGAGGTGGAGCGGGAGCTCCACCAGCAAAAGACCGCCGCGCTGGAGCTGCAGAACCGGATGGAGCGCAGCCGGATGCAGCAATTGCGCAGTCAGATCGACCCGCATTTCCTGTTCAACACCCTGAACGTCATATTGCAGACTGCAGGGCAGGAGAAAGCCTACCGCACCCAGGCGCTGATCACGGCGCTGAGCCATCTGCTGCGGTACAGCCTGATGAGCAATGACGAGCAGGTGCCGCTGGCCCGCGAGGTGCGGATCGTGGATGAATACTACTCTATCTATCACGTCCGCTTTGGGGACCGTGTAAAGATGCGGTGGCGCATCTCGGATTCCATCGACCTGACGGAGACGATGGTGCCTTCGTTTATTTTGCAGCCCATCGTGGAAAATGCCTTCAAGCACGGCATTGCCCCCAAGGAGGAGGGCGGTGCGGTGCGCATCCGCATCACGCCGCTGCGGGAGCAGGGGCTGCTGCGGATCAGTGTGTGCGACAACGGTCTGGGCATTGAGCCGGAGCAGCTGGCCCAGCTGCAGGCGGGGCTGGCGGCCCCCGGCGACCGGTGGGAGCACATTGGTGTGTATAACGTGGCGGCGCGCCTGCGGCTGCTGGACAAGCGCTGCCGGTTCGAGGTGCGCTCGCACCCGGGGTGGGGCACGGCGGTGAGCCTGTATCTGCCCCTTGTGGAGCTGGAAGAGGAGGACTTTGACGAATGATACGCCTGTTGATCGCGGACGACGAGTGCCTGGAGCGGGAAGCCCTGACCGAAATGGTCTCCCGCCGCTTTGAGCATGAGGTGGTGCTGGAGACCGCCGAAAATGGCCGCAAGGCCGCCGATACCGCCATCCTGTGGGGGGCAGACCTCATTTTGATGGACATTGAGATGCCGGGCATGAGCGGCCTGGATGCCGCCCGCGCCGTGCTGGCCCAGCGCCCCGGGTGCCGGGTCATCTTTGTCACGGCGTACAGCCTGTTCCAGTATGCCCACGAGGCAGTGCATCTGGGGGCCTGTGATTATCTGCTCAAGCCTGTGGACCCGGACGAGCTGGAGGCCTCCATCCGGCGGGCCATGCGCCAGATCGAGACAGAGCGCAAGCTGGAGGCACTGGCCCCGGTGCAGCCGGAGCCGAAGGAGCCTGCTGCCCCGGCGGCAGAACCGGACGATGCCGAGAACAGCCAGAATGCGCTGGTCATGGCTCATGTGCGGCGGTATCTGGAGGACAACTATATGTTCGATATCTCGCTGGACAGTGTGGGCGAGATCCTCCACATCAGCCCGGCGTACCTCTCTGCACAGTTCAAAAAGTACCAGAAGATGAACTTCCTCGACTGCCTGACCGAGCTGCGCATCAACGCGGCCAAGGAGCTGCTGACAGACCCCTTCCGCTCCTCGGCAGAGGTGGCCTCCATGGTGGGGTATGAGGATGCCAGCTACTTTGCCCGCGCCTTCAAGAAGCGGACAGGGGAGACCCCCACCCAGTACCGCAAGCATGCTCTCCGGGAAAAGCGGGATCCTGCTCCGGAGGGGCTGCTGTGAGCGCCCGTATCTCCCGGCGGCAGCTGCTGCTGGCTGCGGCGGGCACGGCACTGGAGCTGTGTGCCTGCAAAAAGCAGCAGGCCGCAGAGGAACAGCCGGAGCTCATCCTGCGCTACGCCGAGAACCAGCCGGATGACTACCCCACCACCGTGGCAGCGCGAGCCTTTGCCGAAAAGGTGAAGGAGCGCACGGAAGGGCGGGTGAAGATCGCCGTGTACAGTAAGGGCGAGCTGGGGGCGGAGATGAGCGTCATCCAGCAGATACAGTTTGGCGGCATCGACTTTGCCCGCGTCTCCCTGAGCCAGCTGGCAGAATACATGCCTGCCCTGAACGTGCTGCAGCTGCCGTTTCTCTATCAGGATGCCGGCCAGATGTGGCGTGTGCTGGACGGAAACATCGGGGACGAGTTCCTGACCCGGCTGGATGATATCGACCTGACCGGGCTTTCCTGGTTCGATGCCGGTGTGCGCAGCTTTTACACCCGCCGGAAGGTCACCTGCCTGGCAGAGCTGCAGGGACTGCGGCTTCGTGTACAGGAATCCGACACCATGAGCATGATGGTCTCGGCTCTGGGAGCCGACCCGGTGCAGGTGGTGTACAGTCAGGTGTACGCAGCCCTGCACAACGGCCAGATCGATGGGGCGGAGAACAACTGGCCCAGCTATGAGGCCATGAGCCATTACGAGGTGGCTCCCTACTTTCTGCGGGATGAGCACACCCGCGTGCCGGAGATCCAGCTGGCCAGTATCCCGGCAATGGAGAAGCTGGCCGCGCTGGACCCGACATTCCCGGGCATCCTGCGCAGCTGCGCGCGGGAGTCGGCGCTCATCGAGCGCACCCTCTGGGCAGAACGGGAAGCCGAGGCAGAACAGGATATGCTGGCCCGCGGCATCGTGGTCACGGAGCTTTCCAGCGAAGAAAAACAGAAATTCCGCGCTGCAGTCCAGCCCCTGTACGATCAGTTTGCGGAGCAGGCGGAGCTGATCGCCCGAATTCAGGAAAGCTAAAAAATATCAGGAAGAATCCCAGTTGTTGGCAGGTATGCCCAAAGGCTGGGATCTTTGTTTGTGCAGGATGCACAGAAGTTGTTTTCACATTTTTTCGAAAAACAGGACATTTTTTGAAACCCCTTGTTCTGACCAAGAAATTTTGCTAAAGTGTGAACAGTGAATGAACGACAGCACCGCACCTGTGCAGGAAGGTGCTGCCGGAAGGAAACAGAAGAACATATTTCAGGAGGATTTTACCATGAAAAAGATCTCTCGTCGCAGCTTTCTCGCCGTTGCCGGTGCAGCTACCGCAGCTGCTGCCCTGACCGCATGTGGCGGCTCTTCCAGCTCCACCGCCGCTTCTGCCGCCGGTTCCACCGCCGCTTCTGCTGCCGGTGATGCTACCGCTGCTGCCAACGATCCCAAGGTCACCCTGGTCTACGCTGAGGTCAACCCGCTGGATACCATCGTCGGCCAGACCGCTACCCACTTCAAGGAGAAGGTCGAAGAGCTGACCGGCGGCTCCGTTGTCATCGATGTGCAGGCTTCCGGCGTTCTGGGCTCCGAGAACGACGTTCTGGACGCGATCCTGGGCGGCTCCACTTCCATCGATATGAGCCGTATCTCCGCTTTTGCACTGACCAGCTACGGCTGCAACAAGTCCAAGCTGCTGAGCATCCCCTTCACCTTTGAGAACCGTGCACACTTCTGGAACTTTGCCAACAGCGATCTGGCACCTGAGTTCCTGAACGAGCCCCAGGAGCTGGGCCTGCCCGTTCGCGGCATCTTCTACGGCGAGGAGGGCTTCCGCCACTTCTTCACCGTCAATCCCGTTTCCGGCATTGAGGATTTCAAGGGCCTGAAGCTCCGCGTGTCCAACGACCCCGTTATGAACGGCATGGTCGAGGGCCTGGGTGCAAACCCCACCGTCGTTTCCTTCGGTGAGCTGTACAGCGCACTGCAGACCGGCGTTGTCGATGGCGCTGAGCAGCCCATCGCAAACTACAAGTCCAACGCCTTCCCCGAGGTTGCCAACAACCTGATCCTGGACGGCCACACCCTGGGCGCTATCCAGGCTGTTATCACCGATAACGCATGGGCAAAGCTGACCGAGAACCAGCAGGCTGCCATCATGGAGGCCGGTGCTGACACCCAGAAGTTCAACGCTGACCTGTCTGAGACCGCTGAGAACAAGGTTCTGGACGAGCTGAAGTCCTCCGGCTGCAACGTGATCGATGTTCCCGATAAGGCACCCTGGCAGGAAGCATGTGCCAAGGTCATCAGCGACAACACCTCTGATCAGGCTGAGCTGTACCAGAAGCTGCTGGACATGAAGGCATAAGCAAACGCGCCTTTTCCGTGCAAGAATAAATTGGCCCGGCGGGGACAACGGGAGATCTGCCCGCTGCCCTGCCGGGCTTTTATCGTAAAGGAGGAAACCTTATGCCGAAAATCTTTACCACATTGGATAAGATCAAACCGGCGTACGACATTACCTATAAGGTGGTGCTGTTCATCTGCAAGCTTTTGCTGATCCTGGACATCCTCATCACCACCATGTCGGTCATTGGCCGTTACGTCCCCTTTATCCCGGACCCTGCCTGGTCGGAAGAGGTGGTGCTGACCTGCATGAGCTACATGGCCGTGCTGAGCGCAGCGCTGGCCATCCGCCGCGGTGCCCACATCCGCATGACCGCCTTTGATGTCTACCTGCCCAAGAAGGTCGTCAAGGCGCTGGACATCCTGGCCGATATTGCAGTGATGGTGCTGGGCATCATTATGATGGTGGTGGGCTGGAACTACGCCACCACCCTGGGCGGCCGCGGCTTCTACGTTTCCATGCCCTGGCTGAGCCGCTTCTGGATGTACTTCCCCGTGCCGCTGGCCGGTATTGCCATGATCGTGTTCGAGTTTGAGTCCATCTACAACCACATCAAGAGCCTGTTTGTAAAGGAGGAGAATTGATATGACAGTTCAGACACTGGCGATCCTTGTCCTTCTGGTCAGCTTCTTTGTGATGATCTTCCTGCGGTTCCCCATTGCATACGCCGTTGGTCTTTCCAGTGTGTTCTGCCTGATGGTGCAGGGCCAGGCCCTTACGGATGTCTGCCGTCTGATGGTCAAGGGCATCTCGTCCTTCAGCCTGATGGCCGTGCCTTTCTTCATCACCATGGGCGTGCTCATGGGCTCCGGCGGCATCTCTGAAAAGCTGATCGCTCTGGCCGATGCCTGCGTCGGCTGGATGCGCGGCGGCATGGCCATGGTCAACATCGTGGCTTCCTACTTCTTCGGCGGCATTTCCGGTTCCGCTTCTGCCGATACCGCTTCCATCGGTTCCATTATGATCCCCATGATGGTGGATCAGGGCTACGATGCCGACTTCTCCACCGCTGTTACCATCACCTCCTCCTGCGAGGGCCTGCTGGTTCCCCCGAGCCATAACATGGTCATTTACGCCACCACCGCCGGCGGCATCTCTGTGGGCAGCCTGTTCCTGGCCGGCTACCTGCCCGGCGCTCTGCTGGCCATCGTCCTGATGATCGGCTCCTACATCATCTCCGTCAAGGAAAACTACCCCAAGGGCTCGCCCTTCAGCATCAAGGGCTTCATCAAGCAGCTGGGTACTTCCATCTGGGCACTGGCTGCCGTTGTCATCGTTGTCTTTGGCGTTGTGGGCGGCGTGTTCACCGCCACGGAGTCTGCTGCTATCGCTGTTATCTACTCCCTGTTCGTATCCGTGTTCATCTACAAGGGCCTGGATTGGAAGGGCGTATGGTACGCTCTGGACGAGTGCGTGAACACCCTGTCCATCGTCCTGATCCTGATCGCCACCTCTGCTGTGTTCGGCAACTGCCTGACCATGCTGCATGTGCCTGATCTGGCCGCAAACGCCATCACCAGCGTGACCGACAACCCCTACATCATCGCCCTGCTCATTGATGTCATCATTCTGGTTCTGGGCTGCATCATGGATATGGCCCCCATCATCCTGATCGCTACTCCCATCCTGCTGCCCATTGCAACCTCCATCGGTATCGACCCCATCCAGTTCGGTATCATCGTGGTGCTGAACTGCGGCATCGGTCTGCTGACTCCTCCTGTCGGCGCTGTCCTGTTCATCGGCTCTGCCGTTGCAAAGCGCCCCATGGAAAAGGTCGTCAAGGCCACCCTGCCGTTCTACCTGTGCATGTTCATCGCCCTGCTGCTGCTGACCTTTATCCCCGACATCAGCCTGGCCATCCCCAAGCTGCTGGGCGGCTACGTCAGCCCCATTGCAAACCCGCTGGGCCCGGTGTTCATCCACTGATAAGCGTGTAACAGGTTTCTTCTCCTGAAACAATAACGTACCTGAAAGAACCATCCCCATGGCGTGATCTCCGCGCCGGGGGATGGTTCTTTGTTTACGGAGCGGGCCAAACCGGTCTGCATTCTGTAATTGCCACTTGACCCAACCCGTGGTATAATGAAAGAATCGAATACTATGGGAACAAAGGACAGGGGTCAGAACAGAAAATGGCAAAACGAAAGCGAAAAACAACTGCAAAGCGCGCGTCTGCACGCAGAAAAAGCCGGGCCGAGGAGCGGATGCCGGCGGGGCTGGGCACCCTGTTTGTGGGGCTGCTGCTCATCGTGCTGGCGTTCGTGGAGGGGGACTCCGTCTGGAAGAGTGCCCACCAGATCTTATTCGGGCTGTTCGGCTGCGGCAGCTTTGTGCTGGGCGCGGCGGTGTGCTATCTGGCCATCCTCTACACCCGGGGGCAGGATCTGCTGATGCAGGTGTTCAAGCTGCTGCTGGGGCTGATCTTTGCCAGCGGCACGGTCATCGTGTTTTCGGATATCCCCGCTGACCTGACCGCTGCCCAGATGATCGCTGCCTGTTACCAGAACGGCGCAAACGCCTGGCTGGGCGGCGGCGTGCTGGGCACTCTGCTGGGCGGCAACCTGCTCCTGCTCTGCGGGCGGCCTGCGGCCAATCTGGTCATGGCGGTGCTGGCCCTGTGCGTGGCCGGTGCGGCTGGCG
>ENA-ORSR01000340-ORSR01000340.1-human-gut-metagenome-genome-assembly--contig:-NODE-340-length-42375-cov-27.698039_pt1 | contig 42375 bp, 39 predicted proteins | sample MGYA00241901_ERZ509166 | MGnify/ENA primary metagenome ERZ509166 (study PRJEB26280, sample SAMEA2338860) | human gut metagenome | biome: human gut; feature: human-associated habitat; material: faeces... | reverse complement strand
GATAGACGGTTAGTCCGATATATGTTTTGACAAAAATTGCCGCTTAGTTTACCAGTGATATGCCCCTTGTCAAGTAGACAGGTGAAATATCTAAAGGTAAGCGACAAAAATACCTACATTTCATTTTGGAGTGTAGGTATTTTTATGCACACCATTTCTCTTTATATTTTTTAATTCGTTTGTTTTCTGGAATAGGATATTCTACTGGTATGTCAGATTTCAGTGCTTCTTGACGTACTTCTAGGGGTGTTTTGCAGCAATACCTATCCTGTGGACGTTCTTCACTATAAAATCTTATATAATCCTTTATTGCAAATCTTAATGAGGATTCATCAGTTATTTCGTACATCTGATACATTTCTGCTTTGATAATTCCCCAGAAACCTTCTGTTGGTCCATTATCAATACAATGTCCAACCCGAGACATGGATTGTCTCATTTCTTGTTTTACAAGTTTCTTTTTAAACATTTTGCTGGTATACTGGAATCCCCGATCTGAATGAAAAATCGGCTTTGCACAGGGGTTCAACGCAATTGCCTTATCAAAAGTTTTAAATACTAATTTATTATCATTTCTGGCACTAACAGCATATGACACAGGATATCTATCATACAGATCTATAATGGCACTTAAATACAACTTCTTTTTTTTACCTGGCACTTTAAATTCAGTCACATCAGTAGCCCATTTTTGATTGGGTGCAGTTGCGTAAAAATCTCTTTGTAATATATTTTGTGTTGTTTCATCTGCATTGGCATTCCTATATTTTTTCTTCTTTTTTCGTATAACGGAATGGATTCCCAGTTTTTTCATAATTCTGTGAACTCTATTTTTGCTGTACTTTGTTTGATTAAAATGATTGATCCAAGAAGTCATTCTCCGATACCCTAAGATATGACTAAAGCGTTCATCATACTCCTTAATGAGCTCTGCAAGTTTGATGTTTTCCATTTCATCCTCAGGTGTTTCACGGTGTAGCCATTTATAATAAGCAGCTCTTGCGACCTCCAAATGTTTACACATCCATCCAATACTCCAGTTTTTCTCTGTATGAAAATATTCTATCGCAAGATATTTTGATTCATGACGAACCTTACCCAGCCTCACATCCTTTCGAAGTCTTTCACTTTTTTTAACAATTCAACAACCATATCCTTTTCTTCCAGCTGACGCTTTAGTCGTAAGTTTTCACGTCTCAAACGTTCTAATTCATCTACTTCATCATCTGTTTTACGTTGACCGCGTCTGTCAGTTAATCCGGATTCCCCATCACTATCATATTTCTTTACCCAAGAATAGACCTGACCGTAAGAAACATTGAATTTTGTAGCTGTATTCTTATAGTCACGATTATGGTTGATGCAATAATTAACGATTTCTTTTCGTTCCTCAAGTGTTGTTTTTCTTCGTGCCTCTGCCATATAGACCTCCCGTTTTGGATTATAATCCTTGAACTCTCTATTGGCATTATACACCTTAATCCAACTTCGCAAAACAGAACGACTAGATATTGCATATTTAGCGATGATATCGTCAACAGTCCCTTCTCCATTTAGAACTGCTTCTACGCATCGGAGTTTAAACTCCTTTGAATAAGTTCTATTTCTATTCGATGGATGACAAAATGCAGCTATCCCATGAATTTGATATTCATTAATCCATCCTTTTAGTGTTGAATATCCTATACTGTATTTATCAGCAAGGAACTGAATAGAACCTATACCATCCAGATATTCCTGCGATACTTTAGCTCTAAACTCAGGTGAATGTTTTGATTTTGGCATGAAAAATACCTCCAAAGTAACAGATTTTTTATATTTAATCTGTCTACTTTAGAGGTATCATATCAGACAAAGGCGCTTTTTTTGATGAAAATCTTGAAGAAACGGACAAAAACGCAAAATATAATCTTGAAGAAATGCCCCGTTCATGTTATAACAAGGATATATTTGGGAGGTAATGATGTATTTTAAACGGAAAGCATATGACAGATTGTTAGAATGGAAAGCAAAATACTCAGACAAATATGCGGCTTTGCTAGAGGGGGCCAAACGAGTCGGTAAATCAACGATCGCGGAGTCTTTTGGGCAAAATGAATACAAGTCGTATCTTTTGATTGATTTCTCAAAGACAACGGACAATATACGCAGTTGTTTTGAGGATGTGGGAAATTTAAATATGTTCTTTTTGCGTCTTCAGGCCGAAACAGGAGTGACTTTATACGAACATGAATCATTGATCATATTTGATGAAGTGCAGCTTTTTCCACAGGCAAGGCAGGCTATCAAGCATCTGGTGGCAGATGGCAGATATAGTTATCTGGAAACGGGATCTCTAATCTCGATTAAGAAAAATGTAAAAGACATTTTGATTCCGTCGGAGGAGATGAAGATACAGGTATATCCGATGGACTATGAAGAATTTTGTGATGCCACAGGAGGTAATTATGAACTCTTGCGCCAGATTTATGGTACAGGATCTGCAATCGGACAGGCAACGAATCGAAAATTAATGCGAGATCTGCGTATTTATATGGCTGTTGGGGGAATGCCGCAGGCGGTAGAAGCATACACGGAAGGTAAGAATTTCTCGGAAATTGATATGGTCAAGAGACAGATCATATCATTGTATGAAGATGATTTTAAGAAAATTGATGCGTCTGGAAGAATTTCTGCATTGTATCATTCGATTCCGGCGCAGCTCGCCAAAGATTCAAAAAAATATCGGATTTCAACAGCAATCGGGAAGAAGAGTAAAGCAAAAACAGAGGAATTATTATATGAGCTGATTGATTCAAAAACAATTTTGCCGTGTTATAATTCAACCGATCCACGTGTGAGTTTAGCAGACACAAAGGATTTTGACAGTTACAAACTCTACCTCGCAGATACAGGATTGTTTGTTACATTGATGTTTATGGATCGACCGGTGACAGAAAATGATGTGTACGCAAAGCTGCTTTCTGACAAATTACCGGCTAATCTCGGATTCTTATATGAAAATCTGGTTGCACAAATGATCGCGGCATCTGGCAGAGAGCTTTTCTATCACACATGGGAAAAGTCAGGCAGTACGCATTATTATGAAGTGGATTTCCTGATCTCGGAAGGAAGCAAAGTGAACGCTTTCGAAATTAAATCATCTGGATCTGGAAAACATGAGTCGATAAAGGTATTCGATAAAAAGTTTTCGAAAAATGTGCATGATATATATTTATTGTCGCAGAAGGATGTTGGAAAGGAAGAAAACTTGTTACTGAAACCATTTTATTTGATGCCTTTTCTAATTGAACAGGAGTATGTAAGAAATGATAAGATTTAATAACGATTACAACCATGGAGCATTTGCATCCATATTGAAGGAACTTGGCGCAACGAACAGCACAAGCTACGCCGGATACGGGGAAGATGAGTGGTGCGATAAAGCGGAAACCATCATAAAGAAGCTGGTCGATAATGACGATGCATTGATCAAATTCATTCCGGGAGCCACGCAGGCGAATTATGTCGTGATCGCTGCTGCATTATCTTCGGTGCAAAGCGTGATCGCTGCAGATACTGGACATATCAATTGTCACGAGGCGGCGTCCATCGAGAACACCGGACACAAGATTCTGGAACTTCCGAATACAGATGGCAAGATTACCGCGCAGCAGATCGCCGCTTGCGCCAAGGCGTATTACGATCAGGACGAGCCGGAGTATCTGACCGAGCCGAAGATGGTATATCTGTCTTTCCCGACAGAAAAAGGTACACTTTATTCGAAGAAGGAAATTAAGGAGATCCATGATGTGTGCACAAAATATGGGATGTATCTTTTCGTGGATGGCGCGCGCATGGGATATGGACTTGGATCGGAGAAAAATGATCTTACTTTGAAGGATTTTGCGGAATTGACGGATGTATTTTATATTGGCGGAACAAAGTGTGGCGCTTTGTTCGGCGAGGCGCTCATTATTACTGCGCAGGATCTGAAGTATCGCTTTAAGGCCTACATGAAGCAGAATGGTGCAGTACTTGCGAAAGGCTGGCTGATGGGACTGCAGTTTGCAACGATGCTGGAGAGCGGCGAGTATTTTGAGGCTGCGAAGCGCGCCGATGCGCTTGCGATGCAGATTAAGAAAGCGTTTGAGGACAAGGGTGTTCCGTTTGCGGTGGAGAGCTTTACCAACCAGCAGTTTGTTATTCTGACGGAGCAGCAGAAGCAGGAGCTTGCGCAAAAATATTATTTTGAAGACGAAGGTGATACGCAGCGTTTCTGTACGAGCTGGGCAACAACGGAGGACGAGGTTGATATGCTGGTTACGGACATCGAAAAGTTGTAGAAATATTGAAACATGTGGTGCCTGACACAATAAACAGTAAGAAAACATTATCAAGTACGCAGTTTTAACTGACCAGGTAAGTTTCATTTACTAAACCACGTGTGAAATTGTTGGACATAAAAAGCGAATGCCTGATTTTAAGGAATTTATGAGGGTTCGCTGTTTGTGGTAAATACATTTTTGACGTTATTTGCCCATAACACAGAAGTGATAAAACTGCTGATTGTATGATTCTGGAATTAAAGGTAGATCATACACCGGATGAGGCTATTGCACAAATAAAAGATAAAAAGTATGCACTCAGGTTTGCACCAAAGATTGCCGGGAACAGAGAGTATACAGGAAGAATACTGGCAGTTGGTATTTTTGTAGTATGAAAAAGGTACGGGAGTGTACCTGCGTTTCCAATCGTTTTCTGCTACAGTAGGCGTAAACAGAACAGGTGATCAGCAAAGGAGCTTTCTCGGATAAGAGGAAGCTCTTCTTTTATTATATAACGAAAAAAGAGTCGAAAAGGAGGCGAATCTATGGATGCAGAAATGATCATACTCTGCGACGGTGTGGTAATTCCGCAGAGCAAAAAAGAAATTGACGGGGGTGTCGCAATTGCAGGAGGACATATCCTGCGGATCGGGGCGCGTGCGGAGTTGTCGGATTATCTGGGAGTGGATACGGAGGTGGTGGAATACCATAATTCTACCCTGTTTACATTTGACCGTACAAATACAGAGGGAGATGCCAATATTGCAGTTGTGGCAGGAAACATGAAGCATCATGGACATGGAGATCTCAAAAAGACCGTGGGGCTTCGCTTCCTGATGTATCACGGAGATGTGGTAATTCAGAAAGAATTATGAAAAGTATAAACAATAAGTGAAATATCTGCCGGAAATCTTGACGCATGGCATTTCCAGCCTTACAGTTGTATATATCACGAAGTGTAGGGAGGAAGAGACCTTGGGTAAGGTAATTGGGATTGATTTAGGAACGACAAACAGCTGTGTCGCTGTTTTGGAAAATGATCAGCCGGTTGTGATCACAAACGCGGAAGGCTCGCGGACCACACCATCGGTTGTGGCATTTACCAAAAACGGAGAGCGTCTGGTGGGAGATGCTGCCAGACGACAGGCAGCTGTCAATGTAGACCGGACATTTTTCTCCATTAAGCGTGAGATGGGAAGCAATTTCCGGGCAAAAATAGATGGCAAACAGTATACGCCGCAGGAGATTTCCGCGATGATCCTGCGTAAACTCAAAAAAGATGCGGAGGAATATCTGGGGGAAACAGTTTCGGATGCGGTGATTACCGTACCGGCATATTTCAGTGATTCCCAGCGACAGGCGACAAAGGATGCCGGAAAGATTGCCGGATTAAATGTTCTTCGGATTATCAACGAACCGACATCTGCGGCACTGGCATACGGACTGGATCACGGGGAGCCACAGAAAATTCTGGTGTATGATCTTGGTGGCGGCACATTTGACGTATCGGTTATTGAAATCGGGGACAACCTCATCGAAGTACTTGCCACCGCGGGAGACAATCACCTCGGTGGGGATGATTTCGATGCGCGTATCACGGAGTATCTGGTATCGGAATTCCAGCGCACGGAGCGTGTGGATCTGCGGAAAGACGCGACGGCTATGCAGCGTGTGCGTGAGGAGGCGGAAAAGGCTAAAAAGGTATTGTCCTCCTCTTCCACAACGGGCATCAACCTGCCGTTTATTGCGACTGTAAAGGGTGAGCCAAAGCACATGGAAATGACACTGACGCGTGCAAAATTTGAGGAACTGACGATGGATCTCATTGAGCGCACGGCAGGTCCGGTGCAGCAGGCACTTTCGGATGCGGGAATTACAGCAGCAGATCTGGGCATGGTACTCCTGGTAGGTGGTTCTACCCGTGTACCGGCGGTATTCGAGGAAGTGCGCAGACTGACAGGAAAAGAACCTTCACGTAACTTAAACCCGGATGAGTGTGTGGCACTGGGAGCGGCTGTGCAGGGTGGAAAACTTGGCGGTGCGCTGATGGCAGGATCACAGGCGGCAGAGATTATCCTGATGGATGTCACACCACTTTCGCTTTCCATTGAGACGGTAGGAGGTGTTTCAACGAAGCTGATTGACCGGAATACCACGATTCCGACACGGTTCAGTAAAGTGTTTACAACTGCCGGAAATTTCCAGACATCTGTGGATATCAAAGTACTGCAGGGCGAGCGTCAGTTTGCCAGAGACAACAAGCTGCTTGGGCGGTTCCAGCTGCGGGGCATTAAACCGGCGCCGGCGGGTGTGCCGCAGATAGAGGTAACGTTTGATATTGATGCGAACGGTATTGTACAGGTTTCCGCAAAGGATCTGGGAACCGGACGGCATCAGGAGATCACAATCACGGCAAGTTCCAATTTGTCAGACGCAGAGATTGACCGCGCGATAAGAGAAGCCGCGGAATATGAAGCAACAGACGGGCAGAGAAAGGCTTATATTGATGCGCGAAGCGAGGCCGACACGTTGATCCGTCAGGTGGAAGTAGCTTATAAAGAGAAGAAAAAGACCATCGACAGTGGTGCGCGTCACCAGATCAAGAGCAGCCTTTCTTATGTAAAGAAACTGGTCAGCCGTACAAAGCCGGGAAATGTGTCCGAAGAGCAGGCGGCTGAGCTGCAGCGGGCAGCCGAGGAACTGCGCAGTGCTGCAGGAGTGCTTGGAATATAAAAGGTTTCAATCATAAAGAAAGCTGTTTTGATATAAAAAGGCACAGATACGTTTTCTGTCAAAAGGCAGAGAACCGTATCCGTGCCTTTTATTTATTTACACTAACTTTTATTCTCTTTTGTTTTATACTTGCGTTTGCTTTTGAACTGTGCTATATTAAGGCTAACAGATAAAAACAAACGTAAATAAAAATGGAGGTATTTTATTATGAAGTTTTTCGTGGATACAGCAAATGTAGAGGATATTAAGAAAGCAAATGATATGGGGGTTATCTGTGGAGTTACCACAAACCCATCCCTGATCGCAAAAGAGGGAAGAGATTTTACAGAAGTCATCAAAGAAATTACATCCATCGTTGACGGACCGATCAGCGGTGAGGTAAAGGCAACAACGGTAGATGCAGAGGGCATGATCAAAGAGGGACGTGAGATTGCAGCCATCCATCCAAACATGGTTGTAAAGATCCCTATGACCGTAGAGGGACTTAAAGCCGTAAAGGTACTTTCTTCCGAGGGCATCAAGACAAACGTTACCCTGATTTTCAGCGCAAATCAGGCAATCCTTGCAGCAAACGCAGGAGCTACTTATGTATCCCCATTCCTTGGCAGATTAGATGACATCAGCCAGCCGGGTATCGAACTGATCCGCCAGATCGCAGAGATCTTTGATATTTACGGATATGACACAGAGATCATTGCAGCATCCATCCGTAACCCGATCCATGTAACAGACTGCGCACTTGCAGGCGCCGATATTGCGACCATCCCTTACAAGGTAATCGAGCAGATGACAAAGCATCCGCTTACCGATCAGGGAATCGAAAAATTCCAGGCAGACTATAAGGCAGTTTTTGGGGAGTAATATTTCAGATTTTCGAAGAAAATCTGAAATGTAGCGTCAGCCCATTGCCGCAGGCAATTTTCATGGGCTGATGTTCACGCATACGGAGGAACGAACATGAACAAACAGGAGCTTCAGCTGAAGGCAAATGAAGTACGCAAAGGCATTGTGACTGCCGTCCATGCAGCCAAAGCCGGACATCCGGGCGGATCGCTTTCCGCAGCTGATATTTTTACTTATTTATATTTTGAAGAATTAAATATCGATCCAAAAGATCCGAAGAAACCGGACAGAGACCGTTTTGTACTGTCCAAAGGCCATACTGCACCGGGACTGTATTCCGCACTGGCACTGCGCGGCTATTTCCCGGTCGAGGATTTAAAGACACTGCGTCACCTCGGTTCGTATCTGCAGGGACATCCGGACATGAAGCACATTCCGGGTGTGGATATGTCGAGCGGTTCCTTAGGACAGGGAATTTCCGCAGCAGTCGGCATGGCATTGTCCGCCAAACTTTCCGGGGACGATTACCGTGTGTATACACTGCTCGGAGATGGAGAGATTCAGGAAGGACAGGTATGGGAAGCTGCCATGTTTGCCGGATTCCGCAAACTGGATAACCTCGTTGTGATCGTGGATAACAACGGACTGCAGATCGACGGACCGGTGGATCAGGTATGCTCTCCGTACCCGATCAACGAGAAATTCAAAGCATTCAATTTCCATGTGGTTGACCTTGCAGACGGCAATGACATGGATCAGATCGCCGCTGCATTTGCAGAGGCAAGAAACACCAAGGGACAGCCGACCGCAATCATTGCGCATACGGTCAAAGGAAAGGGTGTCTCTTTCATGGAAAATCAGGTAGGATGGCACGGAAAAGCGCCAAACGATGAAGAATATGCGATCGCAATGGAAGACCTGAAGAAAGAAGGTGAAGCATTATGTCAGAAGTAACAAAAATCGCAACCCGTGTCAGCTACGGAAACGCTCTCGTAGAGCTGGCAAAGGAGCATGATGATGTATATGTTTTAGACGCAGATCTTGCAGCGGCAACACAGACTGCAATCTTCAAAAAGGAATTTCCGGAGCGCCACATTGACTGTGGTATCGCAGAATGTAACATGATCGGCATTGCAGCAGGCCTTGCCGCAACCGGTAAAGTTCCGTTTGCAAGTTCGTTTGCCATGTTTGCAGCAGGACGTGCATTCGAGCAGGTGCGAAACTCTGTCGGTTATCCGCACCTGAATGTAAAAATCGGTGCAACCCATGCCGGAATTTCCGTCGGTGAAGACGGTGCAACGCACCAGTGCAATGAGGATATTGCGCTCATGCGCACCATCCCGGGCATGGTCATCTTAAATCCGAGTGATGATATCGAGGCAAAAGCAGCAGTAAAAGCCGCATATGAACACGAAGGCCCGGTTTACATGCGTTTTGGCCGTCTGGCAGTTCCGATCATCAATGACCGTCCGGATTACAAATTTGAAATCGGCAAAGGTGTGACCTTGCGGGAAGGCAAAGATGTGGCAATCATTGCGACCGGTTTATGTGTGTCCGAGTCGCTCGCAGCCGCAGAAAAACTTGCAGCAGATGGCATTGATGCAAAAGTGATCAACATCCATACGATCAAGCCGCTCGATGAGGATCTTGTCGTCGCCGCAGCAAAAGAATGCGGGAAAGTAGTAACCGTTGAGGAACACTCCGTCATCGGAGGCCTCGGTTCCGCTGTATGTGAGACACTTTCGAGAAAGGCACCGACACCGGTAAAGACCATCGGTGTACAGGACTGCTTCGGCGAATCCGGTCCGGCAGTGGCACTGCTTGAGAAGTATGGTCTGAATGCAGAAGGCATTTATGCTTCCGTAAAAGATTTTGTTTAGAGAATGCGTTTTCCGTCTGCAAACTCCATTTTAACTTCGTTAGTCATTGTTTTCCACTGGAAACGGCCATTTTCCATAATCATGTAGCCGTGCCAGCTTCCGGCTTTTGGAATAGCAACAGATCCGGGATTCATGCAGGTATATGTGTCGTGTGGGACGCATGCCGGGACGTGGGTATGTCCGTGTAGCAGAATGTCCCCGCGATGCAGTGGAGGCAGGTTCTGTTCATTATACGTGTGGCCGTGGGTGGCATAAATCAGCGTATCACCGTCTGCAATGGCGCAGTAATCTGCCATAATGGGAAATTGGAGTACCATCTGGTCGACTTCGGCATCGCAGTTGCCCCGGACACAGAGAATATGTTGTTTTTTTGCGTTGAGCAGTTCAATCACCTGTTTTGGATCATATTCTTCCGGCAGATCATTGCGCGGACCGTGGTATAAAAGATCACCAAGGAGCAGCAGACGGTCGGCCTGTTCCCGGTTGTATGCATTTAACAGCTGTCTGCAGTAGTATGCAGAGCCGTGGATATCAGATGCTATCATCCATTTCATGTTTATCAATGTTCATCCCATCCAGTCAGACTGGATGGGATGTTTCCTTTCTCCCGGATGCGGCCGGGGTATTCACCTTATTGTTTTATAATGGATTATAATGAACATTTTCTTCTGGCTCAATACCTTTTTGAAAAAGGTTTCTTAATTTTTTATAAATCCCTTAGTTCTGGCCGATGCCGTTTTCTAAAATTTTTTTCAGTTCTGCCTGTGCGCTTTCTTTCAGGTTCGACGGGTAACCGATGTGAATGCCATATAAAATCGTGTCTTCGGTCCGGTAAGCGTCTATGGAATCATTGAAATCATCACCCTGAGAGGTGGTCGTAATCATTTGCCAGGTATCGCCGGAAGCCGTGGTGTACAGTTCGTTGGTGGATACGGCATCCGGCGTTTCCTCATACGATGGATAGTCCATATCGATATAGGAACCGGTGTTGGACGATTCTGTATAGAGATCGGCGGCGGCCGTCACATTGATCTGTCCGTCTGCACAACTGTATAGTTCGGAAAGCGAGATGTAGCAGATGTTTCCTTTTTTATCCGCGGTTGCGTTGACGGAAATGCTGTCTGCTTTCTGTGGGAGGGCAAATGACCGCAGATTTTTGTATCCGATATAAGCGAGTGCATCTTTTTCGGAAGAAAATGATTTGCTGATTGATCCCGGCGACCAGCTGTTGGTCGGCAGATAACTTTCATATTGCTTAATAATATTTTGTTTTTCGTTTTGAATCGTCCCGGTAATTTCCGCATCCGGAACATTGTTGAGCTGCTCCGTCAGGCGGTATCCCTGGTTTCCGGACAGCCTGGAAAAGACGGGATCGCTTAAGATGCCGGTTTTTGCAAGCAGTGTCTGAAACTCTGTGGCAGAACTGCGGAAGTAGTTACAGGTGCCAAGAAATTCATTTTCTCCCTGTTCTTTCGTATAAGTAAAATCTGTCGTTTTTCCATCCAATGTGTAGGAAAACGTTACACTTCCCAGATTTTTGGTGCAGGCGAGAATGACCATGGCATAGTTTTTCATGGTTTTTTCAACTGTGGTCTGCTGTTTTTTTGTAAATGCGTCATCCAGATATATGGTCCAGCCGTAAGGGGTTTCCGTGGTCTGCAGTTTGAAGTTTGCAATCGAAAATACATTGGAGATGCCAAGTGCCGCAAGTGTTTTTTCATTGGCAGACATATCACCGATGTATGGATGGATCGTGGCATAAATCTGTGCTGCTTTCGGCAGAATAGAGGTGCCGTCCTCCCAGGCAATCTGATCGTTCACATATACTTTTTTTACGGCATGGGTTTCTGTCTTTTTATCGGAAAATGTATTGTGCCCGGCTGCCGATATGCGGTTGGTTCTGACATTGATTGTGACGGTTTCCGGGTGATCCGGATCACAGGAGTAGTCGATTCCGGCAACACCAAGTGTCTGATCGGTTAAAGATCCTTTGATCTGAATGGTTTTATTGTCTTTTACGGTAACCGCATAGTCGATCAGTGCGGTATTTTTCAGCGGTGCAGGGTAGAAATACGTCCGATATCCCCAGATGCTGCCGAGCAACAGTGTCACGATCAGGATGGCGGCAAGAATCCGGCGTTTGTTCCTTTTGTTGCTCTTTTTTAAAAAGTCGATAGTTGAAGCATCCGTTGCCGTTTCTGCCGGCACGGGTTCCGGAGTCTGCATATCGGAAAGTATCCGGCGACAGTCGGCACACTCCCGGATATGTGTTTCGATCGCCGTATTTGTGACGTCACTCGTCAGGTGATCGACATAGCTTGGCAGCAGATCCTGTACGACCTCACAGGTCAAATCATTTTTCATGTTTGTTCAGCTCCTTTCGCAGGCGCTCCTTGCCGCGATAAAACATCACGCGCGCCCAGTTTTCACTCTGTCCCATAATTTGTCCGATTTCCCGGAACGAGAGATTTCCAAATACCCGCAGATAGATCACTTCCCGGTAAGGTTCCTGGAACTGGTGCAGGCATTGCAGCAATTCCATTTTTACGGCGGAGGAAAGCGCCTCCTGCTCTGCAGACGGTGTGTGCGGAAGTTCCGCTTCGGTGTCTGTCAGATCCTCGTGCAGTGGGTGCTTTCGCAGATAGGACAGATATTGATTTTTGGCAATGGCACAAAGCCATGTAGTGATCTTGCAGCTTCCGTCATAGCGATGGATACTGCTGACAGCCTGGCAGAAAGTTTCCTGTGCCAGTTCTTCCGCAACATCCGGCTGGTGCGTCAGTGACATCAGGTACTGATACACCATGCGAAAATGCTGACGGTAGACTGCGTCCATATCCTGCATGTGCGACCTCCTTTTTTCTGGAATTTATATGGGTTACATTTATTGATGTAAAAATACGGTGTTTCGTTACAGCATTTTTTATTTTTTTCATATATTTATATAATGTAACATAAATGTAGCATATTTTACATGAAAATGAGCTATGAAAACGATGGCTCTTTCTGCTAAAATAATATAATTTTCAGAATAATTTAGAAAATTCACAAAATCTTCACAAAAATTGTTAGCAGTCCCACTTGACGAGTGCTAAAAACGGTGGTATAACATATCATGAACAAAGGGAAAAGAGGTTGAGAGAAATAAATAATCTCTTGAAACTTTGATAATAAAATAGATGATTAAGATTTGGAAGGAGAGATGACGTATGTTAATGCCTAGTATTTTTGGTAACGATTTTATGAATGATTTCTTTGGTGGTTTCCCATACAAATCAAACGGAACAATGCAGACGGATGTGTCTGAGACAGATAAAGGATACAAAGTAACAATGAATCTTCCGGGATACCAGAAGGAAGATATCAAAGGTGAGGTACAGGATGGTTATTTAACCGTAACCGCAACCACCAGTAAGAATAACGATGAGAAGGATAAGGATGGCAAGTACATCCGCAAGGAACGTTACAGCGGAAGCTGCAGCCGAAGCTTTTATGTCGGCGATGCAGTAACGCAGGATGACGTGAAGGCAAAATTTGAAAACGGTGTTCTGACACTGGAAGTTCCAAAGAAAGAGGAAGCACCGAAGGTAGAAGAAAAGAAGTATATTTCTATTGAAGGCTAATTTTCAGAAGGGGGGACAGTCGAGAGGCTGTCCTCCCTTTTTCTTAAAATATCGCAGGCGATTGCAAAGCATGCGCATGTGCCACACGTGTTTTGCAATGTCTGTGAAAAAGGGAGGATAAAAGTTTGAAAAACCGAAACATGATCTTTGATTTTACACAATGTTATCCAAAGCGAAAAGAACCGGGACTGGAGTGGCATGACTGCAGTGCGATCGGAGGCAGCCGTCTGTATTGCAGCAGAGATGCGGAAGAAAAAATAAAAGCGCTGATTGCGCCGGCCGGAGTGTCCGGAATTCATTTTATAGATTCGGGGGATTATCATTATATTTCCAAAATTATGACGGATTTTATCAAGGAGCCGTTTACGCTGGTGTTAATTGACCATCACACGGATATGCAGGATGCAAGTCTGGGCGGAGATATCTTAAGTTGCGGAAACTGGGCGAAAAAGGTATTGCAGGAAAACCCGTATCTGCAAAAGCTGGTTTTGATCGGGCAGGAGATGAAAATGCTTGATAAGTTACAGTCCGGAGCCAGACAGCAGGAGACAGATGGAAAGCTTGTTGAAATCAGTTACGAGGAATTAAAAAACGGAAAAGCACATGAAAAAATAAAAGAACTGCAGGATGAAGTTCCTGTTTATATTTCCATCGACAAGGATGTGCTGGACGAAAAATATGCAGTGACAAACTGGGACCAGGGAAAAATGTCAATGGGAATGCTGGAACAGATATTAAAAACGCTGGTTACGGAATATGATGTGATCGGAGTGGATATCTGTGGGATGTATCCGGAGGAAAACAGTCTGCCGGAGTATCTGCGGGCAGAACGGGTAAATATACGGAGCGATGAGGAACTGTATCGGTTTTTACAAAAAAATCTCTTTTGCTGGGCTTCACATAAATAGGGGGGCATATTTTTTTGTAAAGATTAAAAGTGTTTTTTCTATATGATTGGGACAACAGTATAAATATATAGATCAAAGTATGCAGGACGATTGATAATATATAGAGAGTGTGTATAATAAGATGAGAAAGAGTGAATAAGTGTGGTTATCAAAGCCGGGTTTTTAAGAATATGAGGGGTGTGGGACATATATAGGAAAAGTGGCGCGAAAAGTCCCTCGAGGTAGCAAGAGCAGGACATATGCAGAAAAAGTGTTGCAAAAAGTCCCATGAGACAGTGCGAGAGGGACATATGCAAGAAAAGTGGCGCGAAAAGTCCCATGAGGCAGTGTGGGTGGGACATAGTAGGCTAGAAAAAAGCTATATGTCCCATCGACCAGACTATGTGGGACATAGGAAGTCAGTAAAAAGCTATATGTCCCACCGATCAGACTATGCGGGACATAGGGAACTAGCAAAAGGCTATATGTCCCACCAGCCAGTAAAAGCAGGACATAATCAACCAGCAAAAAACATATTTGCCATTTGCCAGCACAAACATCGTGAATTTTATAATTACAGGAAACTTATAATAGCCCAAAAGATATAGCGATAGAAAAGGTGCTGTTTTCTGAAAAATATACAGCTACTAAAAAGGCACAATAACCGGAAACACAACAGCAAAAAAGAAAGGAAATCAACAATCATGGCATACGAGAATGATATTATTATGCGGCAGGTACGTGACATGACCCGCATGCTTGCAAAAATTTTATTTGGGAAAAACACCGCGACCTATGAATATAAGGAAGAGGATCGTCATACAGCAACGGACAGTTTATATGCCCGGCTGATTGCACTGGTCGATGCAGGAAAAATCAATGAAGCGGAAAATCGCTTGTATGAAGAATTAGAAAGAGATGAAGAGGGCACATTTGAAGTAGCACTCGGATTTTACGATTATCTGAATGAACTTCCGGAGGAATTTCTTGAAGAGCACGATTATTCGAAGGAGGAAGTCAAAGAAGGCGCACAGAGTCTTGCGGATCGCAAGGGGCTGGGACTTCTTGGGGAAGGACTTGATTAGGAATAACTGTTCGAAGGAGAAATGATGAACCGTAGTAGATTAAGTGAAAAAGATATATAAGACAGAGAATAACTCTTGACAATACAACATATATGCTGTATTTTGTAATTACAAAACAAAAGTGGAGACAGCATATGATATTACACAATTATCTTTCGAATTCGGGAAGAGATTTAATATATGAATACATTAATAGTCTTCCGGAAGCTGAAAAAATTGATGGTTATACCGTACTGCAGCATATGGAAAAAGGAGAATTTGATAAAATTCTTTTTAAAAGATGGGAAAAGAAAGTGTATGAGGTATATTTTCAGAAAAATAACCGTGTATTCTATATTACAGTAGATAAGGAAAATATATATCTGCTCCATTCCTGTCGAAAACAGAAAAATAAAACAGAAAAAAAGGATGCAAATATAGTACGGAAGCGGGCAAAAGAATTAGGAAATATGTTAGGCAGGAAGTTTATTTAGAGGGAGTGGTCAATATGCCTTTTTTGCAAGTAAATGTAGAGCAGGAAATTCAAAAGCAAAGAGAGAACGATCCGGAGTTTAAAAAAATATGGGATGAGTCCCGTGCAGAGTATAGATTGATTGGTGAAATGATTTCTTTACGTAAAAAGAAAAAAATTACACAAAAGGAATTAGCTTTGCTGACAGGGAATAAACAACAGGTTATATCAAGGATTGAAAGGAAAGAAAGTATCCCGACAATTCGGGCATTTAGTCGTATCTTAGATGCTCTCGGGTATGAATTACAGATTGTAAAAAAGAAGTCAGTGTAATATATAATTTAAATTGGTGTCCAAATAGCATTTAACAGAAATGTTAGATGCTATTTTTTTTACAAAAACACATCTGCCCGTCACATCCCGCCAGAAACCGGTAGTATACAGATAAGAGATGCTCCAGTCCCAGCCGCAGGTGGCTTTAAAAGGACTGGCATCCAACAGAAGGGAGGAATCATCATGGAAGATACTGCAATCATCCGCTTATTTCAGGAGCGGTCACAGCAGGCAATTGCCGAATTGTCGCAGAAATACGGAAAACTCTGTCAGAGCCTGTCCCGCCGGATCTTAAATAACGAAGAGGATGCAAAAGAATGTGTTAATGATACGTGGCTTGGTGTGTGGAACAGCATCCCACCGCAGACCCCGAATCCGCTGGTCTCCTATGTCTGCAGGATTACCCGCAATCTGTCCGTCAAAAGGCTGCGGCATAACATGGCGGCAAAGCGCAACAGCTATTACGATGTATCGCTTGCGGAACTGGAAGAATGTATTCCGGCAGCGCAGGAGCAGGAGCCTTGGGAAGAACAGGAGGTGACGAAAGTCCTGGAACGCTTTTTACGGGAACTGGATACCGGCAGCCGCGTGATGTTCGTCAAACGGTACTGGTATGCGGAGTCTGTCGCACAGATTGCGGAAACGTTTGGGATGAAAGAAAACAGTGTGTCCGTAAAACTGATGCGTCTGCGCAAAAAGCTGAGAAAGAAACTGGAGAAGGAGGGTGTAGTGTTATGAGAAAATCCGAAAAATTATCCGATGCAATCGGTGAAATCAGTGATGACATTATAGAGGAAGCGTATACATATAAGCCAAAACATGACATGCACCAAAGAAAGGCTTCTTTTAAATGGGGAGCAGCTGTAGCAGTTCTTGCCATGCTTGTTTTGGCGGGAGTCGGTGTGTCCGTAGGGGGAGGAACTTCCTTTTTCCGGCTTGGAACAATTGTTTCCAGATTTACGGGGAAGGCTGCAAAGGTGGTTTACCGTATTCAGGGAATTCCGGTAACACAGCAGGAAATCCAGGCAGGAGTGGCATTGCGTGTGGAAAACGGAGAAACGGTAAAAACCGCAAAAAAAGAGGTTATAAAAGATATTATTACAAAAAAGACGTTGTATGCACTTGCAAAAAAGAACGGATGTACTGTGTCGGATCAGGAATATGATGATTATGCAAAACTGCTGAAGACACAGATGAACAAAGCGGAGAACCGGAAAGAAATCCGCGATTTTTATGCGGGATTCGCTGGAGAGAGTGCTTACTGGAAGAATATGGAGCCGGTTATTCGTCAGAATCTTGCAGTGCGCAAGTATATAGACAGCCAGACAGGAACGCAGACGGAGGAAGAAATCAAACAGGAGGCATATGAAAGCGGTGCAAAGCAGACGGATCTGGATGCATTTGAACAGGTGGTGGAAGATGTCTGTGAAGAGATTGGCGATTATCTGAAAACACTGCAGAAGTCGGATACTTCGGTATATTATTTTGCGTCTTCCGACAAAGAGCGTGTGACAGAATCTGGTGGATGAGCAGCAGTATAAAGACAGCAGTTCCTATTAACAATATTTTGCCGGATATATGGAGAAATTCCAGAAAATGTTCGATATATAAGATGATATTATGAAAAATAAAGGGGGAATTATCATATGTCATTGACGATTCAGGCACCACATGCTAACATGAATGCATACGAAATCGGAGACGATGAAACGCGCAAAAACAAAGTATCCGACAAAGGAACCATATATGCCGGAGATCTGCAGTTTGCCCAGACCACAGGCAATGCTGCAAGCGACAAGAAACAAAGTGCCCGGAAACAGGCGATGAAGCTGATCCGGGATGCATGGGACAGTGATAACAAGGCGGTAAGCCAGCGGGATCAGATAGCACAGCAGAAAGAGGAAAAACTCAAAGAAGTCCGTGAGTGTAACGAGGAATTGAAACAGATTCGCGAGAGTAAAGAAATCGCGCGGCAGAGTTATGGGGTGGATTCGGATTCTCAGGAGCAGAAAGACTTAGAACTGCTGGAAAAATATCAGGATTATCAGAAAGGTGTGCAGACGGATGACTTTTCCAAGGAAGAGATAGACCGTTTGAAAGAACTGCAAAATACCCCTCTGACCGATTATCAGACCAGGGCATTACAGCTGAATGCACAAAAGGATGTCATTCTGAACAAGAAAGACAGGGCGCAGCGTAACGTGACTTCTCTGACTGAGGCAGCGGCAGATGCAAAGCTCGACCAGCTGAAATCACAGGATATGCAAAAAGCGCAGGATGCAGCGGATGAATTGCTGGATGCTTCCGATAAAGATGCTTTTGGCATGCTGATACAGGATGCGGTAGATCACATCGACGAGAAACAGGAAGAAGAGAAAGAGAAAGCAGAGGAAGCGCAGGAGAAGCGCGACGAGCAGCAGGAAAAGATTGACGAAAAGAAAGAGGAAAAACAGCAGCAGGAGAAGATGATTGAGGGTTCTGTCGAGGCAGACAGGCTGGAGGCAGATGTAACGGTGGATCAGACTGGTACGAGTAAGCTGGAGGAGGCGCAGCAGCACATCCAGACGATTCTTAAAAAGAACAATCTCGTAAACGAGGATCTGAAGGGGATTAAAATTGACTTGAATTTCTAATGCCAGGAGGATGAGGTGTAATGCAATCCGGTAACGGGATGACCATGCAGGAAGCAGAACAGGAAATCAAATATTATCAGAAGATTTTTCAGGTAGCACGTCTGTTAAAAGGAGAAGATGTTGAGCGGACATTTTACCAGCAAGGGAAAGGAACGTGCGAAAATGTGCAGGATGGATGTCCGTGCTACAGTCTCTGGAAGAAAAACGGTAAGTGCGAAAACTGCAGTTCCTATAAAGCGTTGCGGGAAAAGAAGCAGATGATTAAGCTGGAATTCCTTGAATCAGAAGTCTATCAGGTAATCTCCCGGTATATGGAAATTGATGGACAGCCATACGTCATGGAATTGATCAATCATCTGGAGGACGACACCTTAATCGACATATCCTGCAGAGAAAAGCTGATCAATAAACTGACCGGATATAATGAAAAATTATATAAGGATGTCCTGACCGGAGTTTATAATCGTCTGTATTTTGAGGAAGAGATAAAAATGTGGACGGGAAATGCCGGAATTGTTGTGATTGATGTGGATGATTTCAAGCTTTGCAATGATACATATGGACATCTGACCGGAGATATGGCACTTGCGGCGGTTGCTGGTGTGATCTGGCGTTGTATCCGCAGAGAGGATACGCTTGTGCGCTATGGTGGAGATGAATTTGTTCTTGTGCTGCCGGAGATAAAGGAAGATGGGCTGGTAGAAAAACTGCAGGAGATTCAGGAAAAGATCCAGAATGCAGTGATTCCGGGGTATTCCAATATTCAGCTTTCTGTCAGTATGGGTGCCGTGATTTCGCAGAACGAATCTGTTGAGCATGCAATGCTTCGCGCACATAAACTGATGTATCAGGCAAAAAATAAGAAAAACATGGCCATCACCGAGAATAACATGATTGATCATGAGGGAAAGATACACGCACAGAAGCAACCGGAAAAGATGATTCCGGAGATCCTTGTAGTGGATGATGAGGAGGTCAACCGGACGCTTCTGGATATGATTTTTTCCAAGGATTATCATGTCCTGCAGGCGGAGAGCGGAGAAAAATGCATAGAAATACTAGAACAGCAGGTCAATAGTATTTCTTTGGTTCTGCTGGATGTGGTATTGCCGAAGATGGATGGATTTGATGTCCTGACATATATGAATAAAAATCACTGGATTGAGGATATTCCGGTTATTATGATGTCCGGAGCCGATGCCCCGGAGGCTGTGAAGCGGGCATATGCACTTGGTGCAGTGGATTTTGTCAGCAAGCCATGCGATGCACAGATCGTTTATCAGCGTGTGACGAACACCATGAAATTATATGCGAAGCAACGTCGGCTGACTTCCCTGATTACCGCGCAGATCAACGAAAAAGAGAAAAACAGCGAGATGCTGATTCATATTCTCAGTCATATTGTGGAGTTTAGAAACGGAGAGAGCGGAAGCCATGTGCTTCACATTCACAAACTTACGGAGATGCTTCTGGAGAGACTGGCGCAGAAAACCGAAAAGTATCATCTGGATGGGGATACCAGAGCCATGATCGCACTTGCTTCTTCTTTGCATGATATCGGAAAAATCGGTGTGGATGAAAAAATCCTGAATAAACCGGGAAAACTGACAAAAGAAGAATTTGAGATTATGAAAACGCATACCGTCATCGGTGCAGAAATGCTGGAACAGCTTGGCATTTATCAGAACGAGCCACTGGTAAAGATCGCACACCAGATCTGCCGCTGGCATCATGAGCGCTACGATGGAAAAGGCTATCCGGATGGACTTGTGGGAGATGAAATCCCGATTTCCGCACAGGTAGTTTCTGTAGCGGATGTGTACGATGCGCTGGCGAGTGAGCGTGTTTATAAGAAAGCAGTACCGCATGAAAAGGTACTGGAAATGATCCTGCATGGGGAATGCGGACAGTTTAATCCGATCCTCATAGAATGTCTGCAGGAGATCAGTTCGCGGATCAGAAGCGAATGTTATGATGAGGAACAGGAGACCTGATATGTTAGACCAGAATACATTTACAGAAACCATACGTGCGGTACAGGATATTATCCGCACTTCGGCGGAGCCGATGACGAGAGAGGAGATCCTTTCCTATTTTAAGGATATGGATTTGAATGCACAGCAGGAAGAGATGGTGTTAGAGTTTCTGTCAACACCACATGATGATCCGCAGCCGGAAGAGAACGAACCGGAAACAAAGGAAGCGGAATATGAGGAGACCGCAGAGAAAGAAGAAACCAAAGAATCTTCTGCGAAAAAGGAATCCGCAAAAGATTCCGTCACAGACAACATTTCCACTTCTCCCATGTTTCAGATGTATCTGGAGGAACTGAAAGATATTCCGGAGTATACCAAGGAGCAGCAGATTGATATGTATAAGAAGCTGCTGGCAGGGGAAGAGAGCATGGTACACGCGCTCGCCAATGCATGGCTGCGCAACGTACTGGAAGTAGCAAAGAAACTGGCAGTTTCCCCGGAAGGATTTGAGGATATTGTGCAGGAAGGAAATATGGCACTTTTCCTGCGCCTGAGCGAGCTGTGCGGCAGCCACGAAAAAGTGGATGTGGAAGAGGAACTTCTTATCGCGGTGGAAGAAGCGATGAAATCCTGCATCCGGGAACAGACCGGTGAAGATGAAAATGAAAATTCCGTGGTTGGAAAAGTTGCGCTGGTAAGTGAAGCGGTGAACTATCTGAAAAAACAGAACGGTGCACAGCCAACGCAGAAAGAACTTGCGGATTATGTCAAAATTCCGGAAGATGAGCTTGCAGATATTCTTTATATGATTGATAAGGCGAAAAAAGATTCCTGATTGAGGAACGAAACAGCCCTCCTATTTGACGGGAGGGCTTTTTTTATTTTCTTGCAACAAAAATACACCTCCGATACACTGTATAGATAGGAGGGCCTTCCATGGATGAACGTTTATTAGTAAAAAGGGCAAAGCGCGGGGACACCGCAGCGTTTGCCGAATTGTATGGGACAATTTATAAGAGGCTGTATCGGTTTGCGCTGTATACGCTTGGAAATACACAGGATGCGGAGGATGTGGTCAGCGCTGCCGTGATGGAAGCATTTGAAAATATCGGGAAATTGCGGAAGGAAGATGCTTTTTCCGCCTGGATGTATCGTATCGTGGCAAATATGTGCAAACAGAAAATGCGGGAATACTATCAACGGGGAGAAGAACTGACGGAAGAAAACGGTGGCTGGGACGGCTATGTATGGGGTGATACCCGTGAGGAATATATAGAAGTCCGGCGTGCGTTTCTTACGATGGATGAGGAGGACCGCATGATTGTGGGAATGCATGTCTTCGGTGGATATAAGACGCGGGAGATTGCGCAGATTCTTGCAATGAATGAGAATACTGTACGGTCGAGAGAACATCGGGCGTTGCAGCGGATGGAAAAACAGCTGAAGGGATTGAGGTGAGAATATGCAGGAACAGAACCTGGAAGAATGGAAAGAGAAAATAGACAGATCCGCAGAGCAGATTACCGTGCCGGATACTCTGACACCCGGGGCTGTGCAGCAGATGCTGGAGGAGCGGAAAAACCGGACATCCGCAGGCAGGAAAGAACACAGACATTACCGGAGATTTGCCGGAATTGCTGCGGCAGTTGCGGTGCTGGTGATTGCGGTCGGAACCTATGGATGGAATAAGTATGGAACCGATGATGCGCAACCGAAAAAGGCTGCTCTTTTCGTAACAGAAACTGTCGACAGTACGCAGGATACAGAAAAGAAAGAACAAATCGGTGCATTTACTCTGGCAAAAAGTTACCAGGATGTATATGCAGCGGTACAGAAAAAATCCAATTCACAAAAGGAGTTGGCAGAAGGCACAGTGGATGATTCGTTTTTCGTGGAAGATACCGGTTCTGCCGAGGCGAAAAAAGAGTCATCCGGTACCCATTCCGACACCAATTTGCAGGTAAACGGTGTGGACGAGGGGGACATCGTCAAAAATGACGGAAATTATCTGTATGTGCTGAATGATGACCGGGTGACCATTGTGGATATTCGGGACAAAAATATGCGTAAGCTGTCGGAAATACGGCCGGAACTGACGGAAAATGACATCCTTTTGCAGCTATACGTGGATAATGACCGGCTGTATGTTATCAAGCAGGGATGGGAAACACAACAGGAGGAGATTCAGTCCGACAGCACGGAGGCTGACAATGATTCCGGTTTTATCGGATGTTACAAAGATATCGCTTATGAACCGGACGGAAATGTGAGTACAGTTCTTTTGACGTATGACATTTCCGAACGCGCAAATCCGGTATTAAGTGCAACCATGAAAATGGATGGAGCATACCAGAGTTCCCGTAAGGTTGGAAATTTTATTTATCTGTTTACTGACCGTTGGGTGTCCAGAGACGGAAAGAACTGGAAGGCTCAGGTCATTCCGGAGATTGCCGGGAAAAAAGCAGATGCCGGGTGTTTTTATGTGCAGAAGAATGGGACAACAGAAGTCATTATGGCATCTGTAAATCTTAAAGAGCCATCGAAGGCTGCAGACCATATGGTGCTTCTCGACAGCGGACGACAGGTTTATATGGGAACGGATGCAATCTATCTGTATCAGATGGAATATGAGCGTGGAGAAAAGACAAAGATCGCCAAGTTTTCTTATAAGAATGGAATGTTTTCAGCAATTGCAGAAACAACCGTAAAGGGGGCGATCCGGGATACGTTTGCTATTTCGGAAAGTGGGGGAGAACTTCGTATTCTGACAACAGATTCCCAAAATTCTTTATCCGAAAACCGCCTGTATCTGCTGGATGCGGACCTGAAAAAAGAGGGATTGCTGGAAAATATTGCACAGGGAGAAGAGATTTATGCGGCACGGTATCTGGGAAATATAGCATATTTCATTACTTATCATAATACCGACCCGTTGTTTGCAGTAGATATTTCCGATCCGGCACATCCGAAGCCGCTGGGAAATGTGAAGATGACAGGATATTCCGATTATCTGCACCCGTTTGGAGATGGACTGTTGCTTGGCATCGGCTATGAAACCAATGCTAAGACAAGCGAGAAGACAGGGGTAAAACTGACAATGTTTGATATCTCCGATCCGATAAACCTCAGGATTTTGGATTCTGTGACGATAAACGAAGATTTCTGCAGTGCCGCAGAGAATTACAAGTGTGCATTTGTAGATACCGGACGCGGACTGGTCGGATTTGCGACAGAGACCTGGACCAAAACCAATTATAACAGGTATATGCTGTTTCAGTGGGATGGAACGTCTTTTGTAAAGAAAATTTCCTTAAAGAAAACACAGCAGGAAATGGATACGTGGACTGGTGCAGAACAGATGAGGGGACTTTCTTCGGGTGACTGTTTTTATGTGCTTCATGTGGAACGGGATGATTTTTCACTTATTTCGTATGATATGAAAAATGATTTCCAGGAGATTGAGACCAAAAAATATTAAAAACACATAAAAAATGAGATAAAAACGAAACTTTTTTGCACATTTTTCTTGAAAAAGGTTTTACTTATTGTTAAAATATGTTATAGTTAAGTAACAAAGTTGTAACAAATCGGAGGAAGTGCATTGAAGTTTAAGTTTACATGGGGCAGAAAGTTGATCGCAGGTATTTTGCTGGCGGCAGTTGTAGTAGGGGGCACTGCAGCACCGGCAGAAGCAGCATCGAAGAATCATACCGCGGTTGTGGCACAGGATAATTACCGGAAAACATTGTGTAAGGGATTTCTGGGAAAGAGTTATGGCAGTGTGGTTGATGGAATCCGCTGTGACTGCAGTGGATACACACGGGCAGCCCTGAATCGTCTGGAGAGTAAGGGACGGAAAGGGACTGCACTGAAAAATGTCAGTGTTGGAGCACATTGTACCAGAGACTGGGTAAGCGGATCGAGTATTTCGTATACAACAGGGGTTGCAACAAAGGGTGCGATCCAGTGGAATTCCGGCACAAAGAAGTCTATTGGAAGAAAAAGCAGTGGGAAAAGCCTTTCCCAGTTGGAACTTGGAGATGTTGTTGTTTATGGCAAGGGCGGTTCTTCCTCTCATATAGCCATATATTTCGGAGAATTTTCTTCGATGGAAGCGGTAAAGGATTATCTGGAAGATATTGGGGTTTATGAGAAAGGAACGATTAAGAGATCTGCAGGAGATAAGTACAGTTACAGTGGCCGGACGATTGTGCATAAGTATGGAAACAGTAGGTACTGGCGGATTCATTCTACATGCAGCGGAATTATGATTGACAATGATATTGCAGGAACCAGCAGATACACATCTTCCTTTGGTCAGTGGAAATGGACCTTTGATACGGGAATTGAAGTAGAATAAAAGAACAGACAAAAAGCCCTGCGTTTTCGGAATTTCCGAAAGCGCAGGGCTTTTTTACATGGCAGATACTTAATCGACCAGTTTATCCAGTTCTTTGATGTATTCGGTTTCACTTGAGAACTGATGATTTGCTTTTTTGGCATACAGACCGACCGCTGTCTGGGATTTCTTGATTGCCTGCATGGTTCCGGCTCCGGCGACGCATCCACCCGGACAAGCCATGCCTTCGAGCAGATAACCCGGATATTTGCCTAATGTGGCAAGTTTTAAAAGCTGACGGCATTCCTTTAATCCCTCGGCATTTGCCACCTTGATCTCCTGTTCCGGATGATCCCGTTTGATGACATCTACGACAGCCTGAGCAACGCCACCGGCAACGGCAAAGTTTCTTCCGTCGGTGGAAGCGTCACTTACACCATCCGGATCTTCTTCCATGTTTTCCAGATCCACATGTTTCGCATCAAAAATACCCGCCATTTCTTCAAAGGTGAGCACGAAATCTACTTCACTGCGGACGCTGCGGCGCATTGCTTCGAGTTTTTTAGCCGCACATGGTCCAATAAAGACAACCTTCGCATTTGGGTTATGCTTTTTGATAAGACGTGCAGTTAATGTCATCGGAGTCAGTGCCATGGAAATACAGTTGGCGTGATCCGGGAATAATTTCTTTGCCATGACAGACCATGCCGGACAGCAGGAAGTTGCCATGAATGGAAGTTCATCCGGCACTTCTTTTAAGAAATCTTCTGCTTCCTGCTTTGCGCACAGATCCGCACCGATTGCTACCTCAAAAACGTCTGCAAACCCGAGTTCTTTCATGGCAGCACGCAGCTTGCCAGGGGTAACTTTTGGTCCGAACTGACCGACAAATGCAGGAGCGACAGCTGCATAAACCTTTTCACCGGACTGGATGGCACGGATGGTCTGGAAAATCTGGGATTTGTCAGCAATGGCGCCGAACGGACAGTTTACCAGACACTGACCGCAGGAAACACACTTGTCATAATCGATATTGGCTTTGCCGTTTTCATCTGAAGTAATGGCATCCATACCGCACGCTTTGGCACATGGACGTTCCTGAATGATAATGGCGTTATAGGAGCAGACACTTGCACAGCGGCCGCACTTGATACATTTCTCCTGGTCAATGATAGATCTGCCGGTGGTACGGTCTAAGGAAACCGCTCCTTTCGGGCATACTTCCATGCAGGGATGTGCCAGACATCCCTGACAGCCGTCTGTTACGTGCACACGTTTTGTGGGACAGGCATTGCAGGCAAATTTAATGACATTAATGAGAGGCGGAGTATAGTAAGTTTCTGCCTGGTCAGCAGCTTCAATGCCATCGGATACCGGGGCATGCTCTGCTGCACTGCGGTTTGGCAGGCCCATTGCCAGACGCAGGCGTTCGCCTACAATTGCACGCTCCAAAAATACATCGTTTCTGAAATTTCCGGTTTCTCCTGGAATAATCTTATATGGAAGTTCTTCCATACGTTCCTTTACAGGCCATTCGGTATGATAAGCCATACGGGCTACTTCTGTAAAAATTTTGTGACGGATTTCCTGAATTCGGGTTTCAACGCCTCTCATGATAATTCCTCCTTGTGTTTGTAATGGATCATTGTAAAATAAAGTTTTCTGCATTTCTATAAGATAATACCAAGAAACTTACAGAAAAACCTGTTTTGTCATATTCCGGGGATATTGTAGCAAATAATACACATACTCTCAATAAGTATGCTGTTCTTTTTACAAAACATAATAGGTTTTTGACATGGTGTGAAACAATTGTACTGTAAACTGCTAGGTAGAAAGGACCGGGGAGGGGGACACCAATGGCAACCCGGCGATTTCTCCTGCATTTTAGAGGCTGTTGGAATTTTTTCAATTTTCAGCAAGCCTCGTACATGGATGTACGAGGCAGGTGGTCACTGAGCCCGGAAGGCGAATGACCACCGGTTGCGTCTGCCTGATAGCAATTAAAACAAAAATTCCTACAGCCTCTTAATTGCAAGGAGCATGAGCCGGGTTGCCATTGGTGTCCCCCTCCCCGGTCCTTTCGAGCCATAGCCGCCTTGTTCAATAACATGACATTATGCACAAAATCCCCATGTTGTTTTTGTGAATGATTTTGACGGAAAGTGATTGACGATGACAGAAAATGTAACTATAATAAGAACCATCGAAATGAATGTTTTTGAAAGATTGTGAACGAAAAAGAAAACAAAGGAGTGAGGCATATGCTTGCAGAAGAACGATTTTCAAGGATACTGTCCATAATAGAAGCGGAGGGAAGTGCCACAATACAGGAACTTATGACTGCACTTGACGCTTCAGAATCAACCGTCCGCCGGGACTTAATTACAATGGATGAGAATGGTCTTCTGACCAAGGTGCATGGCGGTGCAATCGCCAGACGGCCGAGTGTGAGTACACATGATGAGGATGTCAGAAACCGTAAGACGATGAATGCGGAACAAAAGAATGCAATTGCAAAGTATGCAGCATCACTCATCCGCCCGGATGATTTTGTTTATCTGGATGCCGGAACATCCACCGAGGCGATGATCCCTTTTATTAAGGAGACACAGGCGGTGTTTGTGACAAATGCCATCAGCCATGCAAAGCTTCTGGCGGAAAAGGGCTGCCGTGTTTATCTGCTGGGAGGCGAATTCAAATCCCAGACAGAGGCGATCGTCGGGGAGGAAGCCATGGAGATGCTTTCCAAGTATAACTTTACCAAAGGATTCTGGGGAACGAACGGAATCAGCGTCAGCAAAGGATATTCCACCCCGGAGATCAAGGAAGCCATGGTAAAGAAATATTCCATGAAGAATTGCAAACGCTGCTATATTCTGGCAGATGCCAGCAAGTTTGACCAGCTTTCCAGTGTGAAATTTGCTGATTTTGAACAGGCAACCATCTTAACAACGGAGCTGTACAAGCCGGCACTTAAAAAATACAAAAATATTGTGGAGGTGAAAGAATGATCTATACCGTAACATTTAACCCATCCATTGATTACATTGTAAATGTGGACAACTTTATGACCGGTGTGGTCAACCGTACCAGCAAGGAAATTATTTTTCCGGGTGGGAAAGGAATCAATGTTTCAATGGTACTGAAAAATCTCGGGGAAGAAAGCACAGCACTTGGATTTATGGCAGGATTTACCGGAGATGCCATCACACGGCTTCTTCAGGAGAAAGGTGTTACCGCAGATTTTATTCACGTTACCGAAGGATTGTCCCGTATCAACGTAAAACTCCGGGCACAGACCGAGACGGAAATCAACGGACAGGGACCAAAGATTGCATCAGAAGATATCCGGAAGCTTTACGGAAAACTGGATGCATTGCAGGATGGCGATACACTGGTACTTGCCGGAAGCATCCCGGATACAATGCCGGAATCCATGTATATGGATATCATGGAACATCTGCAGAACAAGAAACTCAATATTGTAGTAGATGCGACCAGAGATCTGCTGATGAATGTACTTGCTTATCATCCGTTTTTGATCAAACCAAACAATCATGAGCTGGGAGAGATTTTCCACACGATAATCAATGATAAGGATGATGTTGTAACATATGCAAAACGCATGCAGGAAAAAGGTGCAAGAAATGTTCTTGTTTCCATGGCAGGCGACGGAGCCGTCCTTGTGACGGAAGACGGTCAGGAGTTCCGGGCCGAGGCACCGAAAGGAAAACTTGTCAATTCGGTAGGCGCCGGAGATTCCATGGTGGCTGGTTTTATATATGGATATTTAAATGGTGGCAGCTATGCAGATGCGTTCCGCTATGGTGTATGTACCGGAAGTGCCAGTGCTTTTTCCGAAGAACTGGCAACAAAAAAGGAAGTACTTGCATTGATGGATGCAAATAAAAAATTATTTTAAGGAGGGTATACTATGAGAATCAGAGATTTGCTTGCAGCCGAGAGCATTGAACTGAACGGTTCTGCAGCCGGAAAACAGGATGTTTTAAACAAAATGGTTGATCTCATGGCAAAAAGCGGAAAAATCCGCGATGTGGAAACTTACCGCAAGGGGGTTTTTGCAAGAGAAGAAGAAGGAACAACCGGAATCGGAGAAGGAATTGCGATCCCACATTGCAAGTCAGATGCTGTGAAAGCACCGGGACTGGCAGCTATGGTAGTAAAGGATGGTGTAGAGTTTGACGCGTTAGATGGAGCACCTGTCAATTTACTGTTTCTGATTGCAGCTCCAAACACCGAGGATAATGTACATCTGGAGGTGCTCAGCAAACTTTCTGTACTTCTGATGGACGAGAATTTTACCAACGGACTGAAAAATGCAAAGACCGTAGACGAATTCTTAAAAGTCATCGATGATGCGGAAAGCGCAAAAGATGAGGACGAAAAAGAAGACGAAACTGGGGCAAAATACAAGGTACTTGCCGTAACCGGATGCCCGACCGGAATCGCACATACTTATATGGCAGCGGAAAGCTTAGAGAAGCATGCAGCTGAGATGGGAATCACGATTAAGGTAGAGACCAGAGGTTCCGGCGGAGCCAAGCATGTGCTTACCGATGAAGAGATCGCAGGAGCGACCGCAATCATCGTTGCAGCTGACACCAAAGTTCCAATGGACCGCTTCGATGGAAAGAAAGTCATTGGGTGCAAGGTTGCAGACGGCATCAACAAGGCAGAGCAGCTGTTAAACCGTGCCGTGGCCGGGGATGCACCTGTCTACCATGCGGCAGAGGGCAGCAGAAAAGAAGAAAAAGCAGAGGGTGGTTCTACCGCACACATGATTTACACACACCTGATGAGTGGGGTATCCCACATGCTTCCGTTCGTTATCGGCGGCGGCATCATGACAGCGATTGCATTTCTGATCGATACCCTGATGGGCTATGGTGCAACCGGTGGATCGGCATTCGGTTCCTGTACGCCGTTATCGGCATTCTTCAAGTATGCCGGAGGACTGGCAATGGGACTGATGGTTCCGGTGCTTGCAGGTTACATTGCATACTCGATCGCAGACCGGCCGGGACTTGCAGTTGGTTTTACGGGCGGTTTGTTAGCCTCGAGTGGTAACGCATTAGTCACCGGTTACAACTGGGCGGATTCCACAACCGGTTTCCAGAAATTTATCGCAGACTTTGCATTCCAGGGTGCTAACGGCGGTAACACCGTTTCCGGTTTCCTTGGCGGAATTTTAGCCGGATTCCTTGCCGGATTTATTGTACTGTTCCTGAAAAAAGCGTTTTCAAAACTGCCGGCTTCCTTAGACGGAATCAAGCCGACTCTGATTTATCCGTTGCTTGGAATTTTAATTATCAGTATTTTAATGTGCTTCATCTTTAACCCATTGATCGGACTGATCAATACCGGACTGAGCAACGGACTGACCGCAATCTCTGATGCGGGATACATCACCGTACTCGGACTGATCCTTGGAGCAATGATGGCGATCGACATGGGTGGTCCAATCAACAAAGCCGCTTATGTATTTGGTACCGGCGTACTGGCAACTGCAAGCCAGATGATTGAAAAAGGTGCACAGCCAGGCGACCCGGCTGTTCAGGCATGTTACATTGCCATGGCAGCGATCATGGTCGGTGGTATGGTTCCTCCGATCGGAATCGCGCTTGCCTGCCAGTTCTTCCCGAAGAAATTTACAAAGGAAGAACGTGGATCCAAGGTATCCAACTTTGTAATGGGTGCTTCCTTCATCAGCGAGGGTGCGATCCCGTTTGCAGCAGCAGATCCGCTTCACGTAATTCCATGTACCTTAATTGGTGCCGGAGTTGCAGGATTTTTATCCGCACTGTTTAAGTGCACACTGATGGCTCCTCACGGTGGAATCTTCGTATTTGCAACCGTAGGACATCCGCTTTTATACATCCTTGCATGGGCAGTCGGCTCTTTCATTACAGCCGTATTGCTCGGACTGATCAAAAAGGATGCTGAATAAACGGACAGAAAAATCTGTAAACAGTAACATTGATAAAGAAACAAAATTTGAAAAGGAGAATGATCATGAAAGAATTTACTTATACCATCAAAGACGAGCAGGGAATCCACGCAAGACCGGCAGGCGAGCTGGTAAAAGCAGCCGCTGCATATCCATGTAAAGTAACCATCAGCAAGGATGGCAAGGAAGTAGACGCAAAGAGAATTCTCGGTGTTATGGGACTTGGTGTAAAATGCGGACAGGAAATCATATTAAAGACGGATGGAGATCAGGAAGAGGAAGCAATCGCAGCACTTGGCAAATTCTTAGAGGAGAAACTGTAAGAAACAGTTCCGGCAACCGTTTACGGAGAATGAATCAGCAAAAGGATGAGGTGACGCTATGACAATTCAGGGTAAAAGCGTATACAGCGGGGTGGCCATCGGCCGCCTTGCCATATACCGTAAATCAGAAAATCAGGTAAAACGGGAGAAAATCACAGATACCGCAAAAGAGGTAAAACGGTTTGAAGATGCCAAAGATACCGCAAAACAACAGCTTGCAGGACTTTATGATAAGGCATTAAAAGAAGTCGGTGAAGTCAATGCGGCAATCTTTGAAGTACATCAGATGATGCTGGATGACCTTGATTATATCGAATCCATCACAAATATGATTGAAGGCCAGCAGGTGAATGCCGAATATGCCGTGGCAACGACCGGAGATACATTTTCCGAGATGTTTGCGGCAATGGATGATGATTATATGCGTGAGCGTGCAGCCGATGTCAGGGATGTGTCAAACCGCGTAGTGTCCATCCTGCAGGGCAACGGAGGAAATGGTCTGAATGCCGATGAACCGGTGATTTTACTTGCCGATGATCTGGCACCAAGTGAGACTGTACAGCTTGATAAATCGAAGGTGCTTTCCTTCGTCACCCGTCACGGCTCTACCAATTCCCATACCGCGATTCTGGCCCGTACCATGAATATCCCGGCACTGATCGGTGTCGATTTTCCGGAAGATGTCGATGGAAAAATGGGTATCGTAGATGGATACGAGGGCAAGATCATCATTGATCCACCGGTCTCCGTTATGGAAGCTTACCAGAAGAAGAAAGCAGAGGATGAAGAGAAAAAGCGTCTGCTGCAGGAACTCAAGGGCAAGGAGAATATCACAAAGGACGGAACAAAGATCAACCTGTATGCAAATATCGGAAGCGTTGGGGATGTGGCATCGGTACTGGCAAATGATGCCGGCGGCATCGGACTGTTCCGAAGCGAATTCCTTTATCTGGAGAGCAGGGATTATCCAACCGAGGAAGAACAGTTTGCAGCATACCGCAAGGTAGCCGAGGCAATGGCAGGAAAGAAAGTCATCATCCGTACACTCGATATCGGTGCGGATAAGCAGGTGGATTATTTCGGACTCGACAAAGAAGATAATCCGGCAATGGGTTACCGTGCGATCCGTATCTGCCTGGACCGCCGCGAGGTATTCAAGACACAGCTTCGTGCACTGTATCGGGCAAGCTATTACGGAACCATCGCCATCATGTTCCCGATGATCATTTCTGTCACAGAGGTACAGACCATAAAGAAGATCATCGAGGAAGTGAAAAAAGAACTGGATGAGGAAAAGATTCCGTACAAGGATGTCGAGCTTGGTATTATGATCGAGACTCCGGCAGCCGTCATGATGTCCGAAGAACTGGCACAGGAAGTGGATTTCTTCTCTGTCGGAACGAATGATCTGACACAGTATACACTGGCGATCGACCGGCAGAATCCAAAGCTTGACAACATTTATGATTCCCATCATCCGGCAATCCTTAAGATGCTTAAGATGATTGTGGACAACGGTCATAAGGGTGGCTGCTGGGTTGGTATCTGTGGCGAGCTTGGGGCCGACACGACACTGACCGAGACATTTCTTAGTATGGGATATGATGAGCTTTCTGTCAGCCCGTCCATGATTTTAAAGGTTCGGCAGGAGATCCGTTCACTGGATCTGAAAGCTTAAAAGGGTGGCTGACTTAACAGCCGATACAAGGGAGTATTTTATATAGTAAACGGAAAAACCGGTGCATCGTCTGGGATGCATCGGCTTTTTTCTGTCTGGAATACTATTGGAATTTCGCATGTTTTTCTGTATAATTGAGGAAGAAAGTACGCAAGATAATTCATACACGGGTAATGTCTTTATGGAAAACAGTCACAACGAACCAAAATACATAGAAGTAAGGGGCGCGTGTGTCCACAACTTAAAAAACGTAAATGTAAATGTCCCTCTGCATCAGATTGTCGGGATTGCAGGCGTATCCGGCTCCGGAAAATCGTCGTTAGCACTTGGCGTGTTGTATGCAGAAGGCTCCAGACGGTATCTGGAGTCGCTTTCGACTTACACCAGAAGGCGCATGACCAGAGCGGCAAAAGCACAGGTCGACGAAGTGCTGTATGTCCCGGCGGCGCTGGCCCTGCATCAGCGTCCGGGCATTCCGGGCATCCGCAGCACGTTTGGAACGGGAACCGAACTGTTAAACAGCCTGCGGCTGATGTATTCGCGGCTCGCGTCGCACCGGTGCCCGAACGGGCATTATGTTCCGCCGACACTGAAAGTTGCGGCAGAACAGGAGATCATCTGTCCGGAGTGCGGCGAACGTGTCCATGCGCCGAGTGCGGAGCAGCTTGCCTTTAATTCACAGGGAGCCTGCCCGAAGTGTGGCGGTACGGGAAGTGTCCGGACGGTGGATCTGGATTCGCTTGTACCGGACGATTCGATCAGTATTGATGAGGGTGCGGTTGCACCGTGGAACAGCCTGATGTGGTCGTTAATGACTGACGTCTGCCGGGAGATGGGCGTGCGCACCGACATTCCGTTTAAAGATCTGACCGATGAAGAAAAGGATATCGTCTATCACGGTCCGGCGGAGAAAAAGCATATTTTTTACAAAGCAAAGAAATCCAATCAGGCAGGAGAGCTGGATTTTACCTATTACAATGCGGTATACACCGTAGAAAATGCTCTGGCAAAAGTAAAAGACGAAAAGGGCATGAAGCGGGTGGAGAAGTTTTTGAAGGAGGAAGTCTGCCCGGAGTGCGGCGGAAGCAGGCTGTCGGAGGCAGCCCGTGCACCGAAACTTTGTGGGATCGGACTGGCGGAAGCCTGCAAAATGACGCTGAAAGAGCTGGTCGAATGGGTGGCGCATGTGCCGGAATCCCTGCCGAAAGAGATGCGTCCGATGGCGGAATCCATCTGCGAGTCGTTTAAGACCGTTGCAAAAAGGCTCATGGATCTGGGACTTTCTTATCTTTCCCTCGACCGGGCGGCGGCAACGCTTTCAACCGGGGAACGGCAGCGCATGCAGCTTGCGCGGGCGGTGCGGAACCGCACGACAGGCGTGTTGTATGTGCTCGATGAGCCGTCGATCGGTCTGCACCCGTCAAATATCGTGGGACTGAATGCCGTGATGCATGATCTGATCAAAGATGGAAACTCAGTGCTTTTGGTCGATCACGATACGCAGATTTTATCGGAGGCGGACTGGGTGATTGAGATGGGACCGGAAGCCGGAGCGGGCGGTGGATATGTGATCGCAGAGGGCAGTATTCCACAGATCATTGCCAATAAAAACTCCATGATCGGACCATTTCTCGCAAAGACAAAGGATCTGCGCATCCGTCAGCCGATCGCACCGGAGGAACTGTTTGCCCTTGGAAAACTGCATCTTTCCACCGACCGCATCCATACGGTAAAGCCGCTGGAGGTGGACATCCCTAAGGGCAGGCTTACCGTGGTGACCGGGGTATCCGGTTCCGGAAAGACCACGATGGTTCTCGAAAGCCTGATTCCGGGGCTGCAGGCGCAGCTGAACGGAGAGCATCTGCCGAAACATGTGAAAGATCTTTCGGCAGAGGGCATCGCCCATGTGAAGCTGATCGATGCGTCACCGATTGGAATCAATGTCCGTTCCACGGTCGCAACCTATGCGAATGTACACGACGAACTCCGGAAGATTTTTGCCCGGACCGCGGATGCGAAAAACCGGAAATACAAGGCGGGCGATTTTTCCTATAATACCGGAAAATTAAAGTGTCCGGTCTGTGACGGAACCGGACAGATCAGCCTCGATGTGCAGTTTCTGCCGGATGTGGATGTGCCGTGTCCAGAGTGCAATGGTTCCCGGTATGCAAAAGAGGCATGGGAGATCGGCTATGAAAACAAACAGGGAAACCGCTATTCCCTGCCGGAATTGATGGAGATGGATGTAAATACCGCTTTGCAGGCAACCGCGGATTTAAAGGTTGTGCATCAGCGGCTGGAAGTGCTCAAAAATCTGGGACTGGGCTATCTGACGCTGGGCGAGGAAACGCCGAGCCTTTCCGGCGGAGAGGCACAGCGGCTGAAACTTGCCAGCGAAATGGGAAAAGGACAGTCGGATTCGGTGTTTGTGTTTGATGAGCCGACGATCGGGCTGCATCCGCTGGATGTGCAGACGCTGCTTAGCGTGTTTGATGCGCTGGTTGACAATGGGGCGACGGTGCTGGTCATTGAGCACGATCTCGATGTGATCCGCAACGCCGATTATATCATTGATATGGGGCCGGGCGGCGGAGATGACGGCGGCCGGGTGATTGCAACTGGGACCCCGGAGGAGATTGTGGGAAATGAAGATAGTGTTACGGGACGGTATCTGTGAAATTTGCTTTTGTAGAGTAAATCAGCCATGTGTATTTTGGGGAATATGCATGGCTGTTTTTATGGCTTATGGTCTAAAAATAATGAATATCGGGTGACTATTGAGCTTGTGCAAAAAAATTCGTTACATAAAAAAGACATTTCGTTACATGAAACTAAGTCCAGATCATAAACGATCCGATTTTAAAATAAAATCAATAAGGATCATACAACCAGATCTGCAGGCTAAAGAAATTCAAATAATAGATGTTAAAGAAATATACGATAGGCGCCGATACAATATAAGCAGGGAAGCATTGTATTTCAAAAGATCTGGAATACAGTGCTTTTTTTGCAAAATCATACAGGAAGTTTGAGAAGGAAAAGAAAAATGGGAATTACAGGATTACAAACCTACGACAGTTCAAATGCATACAATAACGCTGCCACCGGCAGGAAAAGTTCTTCCGATGATAAAAATGCAACTATATCGGATTTCATTAAGAAATTTGGGGAAGCGCGTCAGATTACAGCACAGGAATTGAAAGAAGACAAAGACTGGCGTGACATGACCGACAGTGAATGGGGCAAATTGCTTTCCGGGTTTGATAAATATATTGATACCGTAAAGGAGCAGATAAAGGAAATGGAAGAAAAACAGAAGAAAGCTGCACAGAAGGCTGCGGTGAAAGCGGCACCGGATCAGAGAACAACAGCTGCTTCTTCTGCTGCACTGCACGCGGCCGCGGGTGGTTCTGTTGATGCAGCCACTGCGCAGGGCGAGGATAAAGAAAATCAGATTGGGGCAGACGGGGAGCCTGCGCACGAAAAGAATTGGACGAAAAATCTGCAGACAGATGACCAGACCATTCTCCGTGTTGCGAAGCGGGCACAGGAAATGGAAAGCATGGCAATTGCAAAGTATCAGGAAGCAATGGCTAAATACCGGGAAGAAATAAAGAAAAATACTCCGGCCGAAGAGGATGAAAACCATGTGCTTACCAAAGAGGAAGCATTGCAAAAACTTACGGAATCTTTTGAAGATCATGCGAAATCATTGGAAGGGAGAACAAAGCAGCAGGATCAGTCCGCACAGATGCTTGAGGATGCGATCAGAAGAAGTTCTGTCTGGAAAAATTCAAGTCAGAGGGCTCAGCAGTTTTTAGCGGCGCAGGATAAGAAAAAAGAAAATCCGGAAAATCTGCCAGAACATTTTTCAGAGAATGTGATCAAAGCAGGGGCGATGTTTCGGGATAAGTTTGTAAAGAATGGGCAGGAAAATAATGTATCCATTCAGAATCTGTTGTCGGACATTTCTTTATGGTAAGAAAGAGGTCGTAGATTTTGAATAATGAAAGCATGCTGAAAATTGCAATATGTGATGATGAACAGCCAATTAGAGATTACCTAAAAAAACTGACAGAGAAATGCACGGATGCACAGGTCCATGTCTTTGCAAATGGGGAAGAGTTGTTATCCGATCCGACCGTATATGATATCATTCTGCTTGATATTTCCCTGAATCGGAAGCCGGACAGTGGCAAACCAAACGGCATGGAAGTCGCAAAGAAAATCAGGGAAACCTCCGATGTGATCATTATTTTTGTGACTGCCTTAAAGGAATATGTGTTTGAAGGCTATGATGTAGGGGCATTTCATTATCTCTTAAAGCCGGTCGATGAACAGAAATTCATGGAAGTCATGGACAAGGCGATCAGTCAGATCAAAAAGGAAAAGAATACGCAGCCGCTCATTATCCGAATGGATGGCAATTACATTAAGATACCGGTCAACAATATTATTTATGCGGAAAATGAAGCGAGAAAAATCGTTCTGCACACGAAAAACATGAAGGAAGAAACCTACAGTTTTTACGAAAAAATGGAAGTGTTAGAGCAGAAACTGGGAGATCATTTTTTCCGATCGCACCGGGGATTTTTGGTGAATCTGCAGGAAGTTGTCCGCTATGACAATGCCAATATTGAACTGAAAAATGGCGATAGAGTGTTTCTGGCAAAACAAAAATATAACGATTTTGTAACTGCCTATATGAATTATCTGAGAAAGGCATAAACTGCAATGAGAGATATTGTGTACAACGTTTAGGTCGGTTTACAAGGAACTACACGCAGACCACGAAACGGGAGCTGCTGACAACAAATAAAGGCTGAATATCAAGCACCGGGAAAGTGCGGGATATTCAGCCTGTTTTGTTGTCCGGGGTTTCCAAAGGGGCACCCTTTGGCACACGACTTTGCTTGCAAAGTGTAGTGTGTTATACGCTCTGTCGGCGTTGCTGCGAAAATGCGGTTGCCACCGGGGAGGGCAAGGGCATTTGAAGCAGCAGAAAAACAGGACTGTGATTGCGTGGCGTGGAGCCGCAAGCGCAGGACTGGTTTCATCAGCAGACAGGGCGGATATGAAAGCCCCCGTCCCTCGTCCCACGCCGGACTACGGGACAAAATGTCCCGAACCATTTTGATAAGCAAGCGTACTTGTCAACCGTTACCCTTTTTGAAAGAACCACTACCACGATAAGTGTTGACAACACAGGTAAAGACTTGTCCACAGTGTTTGCACCGTACCATGTGAACCATAATTTCATCCGCCCATCCATCTTCGGTCTTTACCTGATTCAACGGGCAAGTGGATTCTTCCTCAAGCAGTTCAAAACCGCCATTTGTCACAAGCTGTTGGATGTATTCGATACACGCCAGATAATCTTTCGGTGCGTTAAATCTCTTCCATTTCTGAATATTATGACAGTAGTCACACATTGCAACTCCCTCCATAACCAAATTTTCTAAATTTTGAAATGGGCGGGAAAGCCATTTTAGGGCTTTCCCGCCTTGATTGCCTGTCAGCAAAGACGGGCGGGACTGTCAACGGCGGCGCATTTATGCGCCGTTCATCTTGACCGTTGACTGGCTCGGCTGGCTTTGCTATCTCCACGATAAATGGGATTTGTTATCTATCTGTCCAAGAATCGAATCTCGTTGAAATTTGTGGGTCGTATAGAGGGCAACCAAAATCAAGTAAAATATCCGTGAGAGCGTTCATATCAGCCTCTTGCATACCATAGCAATCAAACCTTACGATTTGCGAAGTTGTAAAAATCTGAAATGCTCCATGTCCTTCTTTTTCAAAATCTTTGCCTCCACCTTGTATATTCCAGTCAGAAAAAGAATCAGCCACTTTTTTCAAAATCTCGTCAATCGGAAGAACTGCCAATACTTCCATTACCTCGCCATCACAACACGCTGTCTGATATACGGTTGAATGGTCATGTGCGGTATCTTCCTTGTACTTCCAAAAATTCAAATCCATACTCATTGTATAATCCTCCTGTTAAAAAAGTAAATTCAATTTTATCAATTTCTTATTTCCTCCCCCGCTGTGGGTTTGGATTTTTCAGCAAGTCCGACTTCTGTGCAATCTTTTTCAGCCACTTCTTTTCTTCATCGGACAGCTTCTTAAAGTTCAGTTTGAGCCTTTTGCAAATGAACATCAAGGACGCTGTTTCCGGGTCGCCGCCCTCGCTGGCGATTTCGTCTGCGGTCTGCAAAAAATCTTCCAGTGGGTTGTCCTCCGGGACGCTGAAAAAATCGTCCTTATGTGCTTCCCGCAGGTCAAGAGCTATCTTGCTTATGTCCTGCTGTATCACATAGCGGCAAAAGCTGTCATCGTCAATATGGGCGGCGACAAGCTGCCGTAACTGCGGGTCGGACAAGCCGGGATTGTGCTGTTTCATAATGGTTGCGCTCATGGCGTCCACTATGGCGTTTGCACTCTGCACCTGTTTGCCAGCGATACCGTTCACATAGATTTCAAGGTCAGCCATCAGCCGGGGAAAATCAGGGTGTACCGCCAGTTCACACAAGAGGGAATTATCCACCAACCCGCTTTTCAAGAGTTCAATCATATCATCACTCAAATGCAGATCTGCAAGATCGGCGTTTGGGTGATTTCTTGTTTGGGATAGCCCCAGCAGATAATCAACAGTCACTTCATAAAACTTTGCCAACTCAATAAGGGCATAATGGCTGATGTCCTTGAAATTATCCCCCTCATAACTGCCCAGCGCAGACTTGGAGAGGTGCGTCTGCTCCGCAAGCTGTTCCAGCGTCAGCCTACGCTCCACACGCAGGTCTTTCAATCGTTCTTGTATGGATAGTTCCATGCAATCCCTCCTTGTATCCCCGATAAATGGAAATTAGTCGAAGTATTCTTTAAGAGCAAGCCGAATAGGTTCTCGTATGTCAACATTATTCATTCCGTAATGTTTTTCCTCAAAATAATGAACTTTATTTGATACTCCCCAAAAATCTTGATTAAGCCATTCTTCCTTATTTGCACCATATTTGATGAGCAAATCAAGAACTTCAAATAATCTATTTCGAGCTATTTCTTGAATATCTGGGTAAGCACTCTCGTGGCACAAAATGCCCTCTGCTTGGTGTACAGTCGTACCGATTGGCAGTACTTTTGATGATGTTTTTCGATTAGGATTAGCTCCTTTTTCAAGTAGCATTTTAATTAAATTCACATACTTTTCAGAAGAAATATACTGTTCATAACATAGTGAAGAAAACACACCTATAATAGCATCATGCAAAACAGACATACAAACGCTATGGGGCGGAACAAGTTCAGGGTTCTCCATGAAATCAGGGTCAGCTCCATTTTCAAGTAAAAGCTCTATGATTTCAAATTCTCCACACTTAATCGCCACTTGTAGCGGCGATTGTCCAATATCTTTTTTTGGTGCTTTTGCAGTATAAACTTCATTTACTACTGTGATGTTTTTTGATATGGCTACCCGCACAGCGTCAACATCACTATGTCTTATATCCTTAAATAATTTATTCATTTTAATTCCCACCAATTAGAATTTGTCACTCCGTACTTATCATTTTACCACAATTCCGAGAGCGTGGAAATAGGTAGTTTTCCGGGCTGATTTCCGACCTTATGGATATACGGGGCGGGCAGTCTTTTAGGTGTAGACTTAGGGTAGTTCATCGATGAGCTGCACCTTGAAAAATGAATGACCGTCCGAAAAGGAATACCCCGACAGGGGAAGCACCGCAACGAGCCACTTCGGGACAAAATGTCCCGAAGTCCGGGGAGCGTGCCAACGCCGGAACACGCCGCAGGAATGGGGCAGGAAGCCTTTTCGGGGAGAACGGCTAAGGAAAAATGGAGGGAACACATGAGAGAGAACCCATATAAACGACTGCCGCCCATAGAGCGCAGGCAGGACGGTTCCCTTTACCGCATGACACCGGCACAGAGGAAACAGGCAAACGCCCTGATCTGCCGGGAGTGCTGCTGTTATGAGGATGGGAACTGTATGCTCCTTGACGATGGGGACACCCACACCTGCCCCCAGACTATTTCTTTCTCGGTCTGCTGTAAGTGGTTCCGCTGGTCGGTCTTGCCGCAAATCGGAACGCTGGAAGCGGAGATTTTCCGGGATAAGGAGCTGAAACGCTGTGCGATCTGCGGCAGAGTGTTTGTCCCAAAGTCCAACCGGGCGAAATACTGCCCCGACTGTGCCGCCAGAGTTCACAGGCGGCAGAAAACAGAAAGTGAACGGAAAAGGAGGTCTTGTGTGGACAGTTAGGGGCTGAAAAGTCCTCGATTTACAAGGCTTTGCAAGCACAGAACAGGGGCAGGCAATAGAAACTACCGTCTGCCCCCGGAAACAGGCTTCTAACCGTCCACAAAACACGATATGACAAACACCATTTATATCCATCAGCCGGAAAAGGCGGTCAGCTTTACCCGGCTTCCCAATTTCCTTTTTGAAGCCCCCACATTCACACCCCTGTCCAACGAAGCAAAGGTACTGTATGCCTTTATCCTGCGCCGGACAGACCTGTCCCGGAAAAACGGCTGGGCAGATGAATATGGGCGCATTTACCTCTACTATCCCATCAATGAGGTAGTGGAGCTGCTCCACTGCGGGCGGCAGAAAGCGGTCAACACCCTGCGGGAGCTGCAATATGCCGGACTGGTAGAAATCCAGAAGCAGGGCTGTGGAAAACCCAACCGCATTTACCCAAAATCCTATGAAGCGGTTCCAAACACCGACTTCAAGAAATCCCGTTCTGGTACGCCGGAGGACTGAAAACCGCACTCCACAAGTACGATAATCAATCCTCTTGAAGTACGAAAACCGGACGGTATATAGAAATACAGAGATTAAAATATTGATTTATATTCTATCCATTCCTATCCTATCCGAGATATTTTCTGCGGGATTTTCCTGTGGAAAAGTCCCGGAAAGGAACGGAATGGGGAAAGGAGTTTCATGGCACAACATGCAATTTTGCGATTTGAAAAACACAAGGGCAATCCGGCAAGACCACTGGAAGCCCATCACGAACGGCAAAAGGAACAGTACGCCAGCAATCCCGACATTGACACCAGCCGGAGCAAGTACAACTTCCATATCGTCAAGCCGGAGGGACGGTATTACCACTTCATTCAAAGCCGCATTGAACAGGCAGGCTGCCGTACCCGTAAGGACAGCACCCGGTTTGTGGATACGCTGATTACCGCCAGCCCGGAATTTTTCAAGAAGAAGTCCCCAAAGGAGATACAGGAATTTTTCCAGAGGGCGGCTGATTTCTTAATCGGGCGGGTAGGGAAA
>ENA-ORSR01000335-ORSR01000335.1-human-gut-metagenome-genome-assembly--contig:-NODE-335-length-42553-cov-5.832204_pt1 | contig 42553 bp, 31 predicted proteins | sample MGYA00241901_ERZ509166 | MGnify/ENA primary metagenome ERZ509166 (study PRJEB26280, sample SAMEA2338860) | human gut metagenome | biome: human gut; feature: human-associated habitat; material: faeces... | reverse complement strand
ATTATCTGCTGGAACCGTGATTGTATAATCCTTTTCCTGCTCTGTACCAGGAGCTGCAGTAACTGTCACATTACGTACATCACCTTCTGCTTTTTCTGCTTCTTCGTACTTTTCACAGAGATCTGCTACATCCTCAGGCCTGTCCACGCCGTAGGAGAATTCCATCTTCGAAGCTTCTTCTGAAGTGCCGTCCTTATGATTCAGAATCTGAGTATGTTTCAATGGTCTGTAATCATCCGAAGCAACCACATATTCCATAGAAATCCAGTCTCCCTCTGTGTAGGATTCTCCATCTCCCTGAGAATTCAATGTGCTCTGCGTAAGTTCTTCAGGTACCTTTGTCTGTATAATGATCGTATCACCATCTTCCTTCAGATCCGTCACTTCTTCCTCTATGGTTTCATCTGTGTAAAAGCTTATAAGATCATCTGCATTTCCATCTGCTTCATCAATATACAGACAGGAGAGATACTCATCTCCTTCTTTTCCGTATTTTAATTCGCCATCTTTATAGAGCATCTGGGTAGTACCATACATATCTACATACATCACTTCAGAATCTTCATAGTCATATACCTTTGTATTCTGCAGTATATATTCACAGGTAGCTTCATAGCTTTTATGATTGCTTACAAGACTGTCTGTTTCTCCTGCTTTCATCATCTGTTCCAGTGCATTGTCTTTTGTCAGTTCAGGTAACGTATCCGATGCCTGAACACTCACACATTCTGCTCCCAGAGTTCCCATAATCATTGCCGTCACAATAATCATTCTTTTCTTCATTTTTTAGTCTCCTTTTCTTATATTTTTTCCTTTACGATGCCAGTAAAAGCGAACTTTCGGGCATATATACCGTATCAAAAGCTCTCCTCATTTTGACAGTTTTCTGCATCTATATTATTTATGTTATTTGAATTTGACTTTCCTGTCTATATTTTTGCGTGAATAGTCAAAATATAGTGTAAAAAGACATTCATCTGATTTGATTTTGCCGTTTGCAAAGTTCTTCTTTTGATAAAAGATTAACTTCCTGATTTTCTATATTCCGTATTACTGAATTTTGATTTTCACAATTATTAGGCGGCTCATTCTAGTATTGTTCCATACTTTTAAAAGTAAGAAAGCCTGCAATCACTCCGGTTCCCAGAGAAATTAACAGGCTGATCAATAAGGGTTTTTGCTTCATTAAAGAGCTCCCTTTATTTTTAGAATTAATTTATTATATTCTGCTGTCATGGAGACATTCTACTTTTAGCTGCGTTACTGAGAATATTATCTATTGTCTGCTTTATTGGTTTTTCCTGAATCCGTGAAGTTGATTTCCTCACATACTCCTTAAACCCTATAGTTTCATGCTTTTGCAATATTTTTTTCCAATATTGTTATTCACCCACCAGGTGAAAGCAGTCTGTGGTAAAATAGACATAACAAAATCTATGGATTGGAGTCTTTTACCATGAATAACAACCACCGAATCACACTGAACACCAATAAGAACATTATTGTTGAGTTTACAAATGAACGTATTATCCCAGCCAGCGGTCTGGCTGTTGTTGGCGCCCTCCTTGGGAAAAGCGATTTCATCAAAAAACTCAATCGCATGGATGTGATATCCAATCAATCTCAGCATCAGATTAAGAATGGTGAAATGCTCCTTGCAAACAAAATATATCTGATAAATCAGATGTATTAATGTCCCAAGGACGCTTTTTGTATGTTATAATAAATACAATCACTAAGTATCGGATAAATAAAGATAAAATGAAGGAATAGAAAGTCATGAAGATAGCGAAAAAAGTATTAAAGACAATAGGAGTTTTATTAGGCTTTATTGTGGTCATTGTGCTAGGATATATCATTTATCTCTATGCAAGTTACCATAGAATTGAAGATAACAAATCCCTTTCCGTAGAATCTCACACAGAAACAAAACAAACACTAACAACAGGAAAACAATATTCAGCAATTACATACAATATTGGATTCGGAGCCTATACGCCAGATTTCAGCTTTTTTATGGATGGAGGAAAATCATCTTGGGCAAAGAGCAAGAAAAGTGTTCTTAAAACAGTTAAAAATGCAGGAAATCTAACAAAATCGTATGATCCGGATTTTGCCTTAATAGAGGAAGTAGATCTTAATTCCACCAGAAGTTATCATGTAAATGAATATTCCATACTAAAGAAATGCTTGAAGAATTACGATACAGTATTTGCACAAAATTATGATTCTGCTTTTCTATTCTATCCATTCACACAGCCACATGGAAGCAGCAAAGCAGGATTAGCTTTATTTTCCAGATACCCGATCAAAGATTCACTAAGAAGAAGTCTTCCGATTTCAACATCATACAATAAATTTTTTGATTTAGATCGTTGCTACAGTATTTCAAGAATTCCAGTGGATAATGGGAAATACCTCGTGATCTTTCAGCTTCATATGTCAGCCTACGGAAACAGTGATAAGATCAGAAAAGGACAGATCCGTATGCTTTCAGCGGATATGAAAAAAGAATACGAAGCAGGAAATTATGTATTATGTGGCGGGGATTTTAACCATGACCTCAAGGCTGCAGAAGATGACGATTCTACCGATAGAGAATCCTGGGCATATCCATTTCCAAGAAAGATGCTTCCAGAACATTTTTCTTTCTGTATGGATCAACTGCCAAAGAAAGAAAATCTGTGGAATAGTTCACGAAATGCAGATATGAAATACATACCAGGAAAGACTTATACCGTTACATTGGATGGATTTATTATCTCAGATAATGTAAAATGTGATATGTATAAGAATATTAATACGGGATATTCATATTCAGATCATGATCCGGTATATGTGAAGTTTGAATTGAATAAGGAGCTTTCTGTATACTTTAAATAGAGCAAGAGATTGACGAAAAAATACCTCAAGTAAAATTAGATTATTACTGACCTGGCGAGTTGATAAAATCTAACGAATACAAGAGATATCTACAATGAGTATAAGTTCATAAATTAAATCCTTTCGTTTGCCATAGGTAATATGTTGTTTCTTGTTTTACAATCTTAACAATGTCGCAAACCCTATCAGTCGTATCATAACTTATTAAGAAATGCATGTGGTCTTTGTCTGTTTCCATAGCAATTATTTCGTAGCCATGAGTATTGGCTATATCAAAAATCTTTTGCTTAACATCGTCAGCAATAGAACCTTTTAGTAGTTGCTTACGATATTTAGTTACAAGAACTATATGTACTTTTAGGATGTATTTTCGTCTGTTATGACGATTATATCTATTGTCCATAGTTTACCTCTGATAATGATTGACTTTCACTGACTGATATTTATATAATATTTTCAGTGAAATATCAATGAAAGGAGTACATCTATGCAACAGATGACTATAACAGCAAAAGTTCAAATAGTCGCCACTGATACAGATAAAGTTTTGCTTGATGAAACTATGTCTGTTTATCGTGATGCCTGTAATTATGTTTCAGACTATGTATTCCAAACTCACGATTTAAAGCAGTTTTCACTTAATAAGGTTTTGTATTCTACTCTAAGAGAAAAATTTGGTCTTAAATCGCAAATGGCTCAGTCCGTTTTGAAAACGGTCATTGCAAGATATAGAACCATTCTCGAAGATCAAAATGAGTGGATACAACCAACCTTCAAGAAACCTCAGTATGATTTAGTTTGGAACAGAGATTATTCTTTAACGCAAAACTGTTTTTCTGTGAATACACTGAATGGTCGTGTTAAACTGCCGTATTTCGCTGAAGGTATGTCTAAATATTTTGACCACACAATCTACAAGTTTGGTACAGCTAAGCTCACAAACAAACATGGTAAATATTATCTTCACATACCAGCAACTTATGATGTCGAAGAAAGTAATATTTCTGACATTTGTAATGTCGTAGGTATTGACAGAGGTATTAACTTTGTCGTTGACACTTATGACAGTAAGCACAAGTCAGGTTTTGTCAGCGGCAAGACTATTAAACAAAAACGTGCTAACTATTCCAAACTCCGTAAAAAACTCCAAATGCGGCAGACTCCATCTTCAAGGCGAAGATTAAAAGCGATCGGTCAGCGAGAAAACCGTTGGATGCAAGATGTTAACCATTGTGTATCAAAGGCACTCGTTGAGAACAACCCAAAGCATACACTCTTTGTATTAGAAGATTTGTCGGGTATTCGTAATGTTACAGAGCGTGTCAGAATTAAAGACCGTTATGTTTCTGTATCGTGGTCGTTTTATGATTTAGAACAGAAATTAATTTACAAGGCTAAGCAGAAACAGTCTTCTGTAATAAAAGTTGACCCCCGTTATACAAGCCAGTGTTGTCCTATTTGTGGACATACTGAAAAGGCAAACCGTAACAAGAAGATACATCTGTTTACTTGTAAAAACTGTGGCTACAAATCAAACGATGACCGTATTGGAGCTATGAATCTGTATCGTATGGGAATAAACTATCTTGTTGATAGCCAAGTACCTAATACAGTTGTAACAGAGTAAACTTTGCTACAAAGGGTGTTGTCAACCACCCTATGATGTAACGCCACTTTAGATAGCAATATCTATTGGTGTGAAAGGTCGGAGACATAAGTCGTTAGTACGACTGGGCAGTTACAAGCCCACCACCTTTAGGTGGTGGGTAGTTGACTGAGGAGATGATTTAGAATGCAATCAGTGCATTTTGTATACAGTAGAACAAATTCGAAGGTGAAGAATGTATGAATAATACAAAGAGAAACTTGTTGATATCTTTTGGAATGTGGCTGGTATTTGAGGGGATTGCGATCACACTCTGGATCACGAAGGATAATATTTTTTATCTTTTGAATTTCAGTTATATTGGAACATCGATCACACTGGGGCTTATATTGTTTCAGTTTGATTACAGACATGCACGTAGGATCGTTCAGCTTCTGGTCGGTATGTATATGTTGGTTTATCTAGGACTGATATGTCAGGAAAATATGCAGATAGAAGGCTTTTGGTATTATCTGTTTACAGGAGTTTTTGAAGCAGCTACCATTCATTATGCTATCGCTAAAATATTTGGCCCCCTTTTGTTTGGAAGAGGATGGTGTGGATATGCATGCTGGACAGCTATGGTGTTAGATTTCCTGCCATATAAAACGCCTCAGACGGAGAGAAAGAAGATTGGATTTGTCAGATATATCACTTTTGCGATAGCATTTATCTTTGTGGCAGTACTTTTCTTAAGTCACACACGGAGTCTGGAAAGGATTATGTTTATAGCTTTTATTGTTGGAAATATCTTGTATTATGCGATCGGAATTATTTTGGCATTCCTATGGAAAGATAACAGGGCATTTTGCAAATACATTTGTCCGGTGACTGTTTTTTTGAAACCAATGAGTTACTTTTCAGTGTTTAGAGTAAAGTGTGATAAAGAAAAATGTATTTCCTGCGGAAACTGTAAGCGGGTCTGTCCAATGGAGGTAGATGTCACGGATAATTCAAGAAAAAGAGAAAATGGGACGGAATGCATTCTATGTATGGAGTGTGTCAAAGCTTGTCCGAAGAAAGCATTATAAGAGAGATCCCGCAGATGATTTGATCAAAGATCCATACAAAAAATGAGAAGGAATCCAAGGTTTCTTCTCATTTTTGCGATTTTGCATCTACAAATCAATTCAGTGGTTAGGATAAAAAATAACTATTGTGTCTGATTCATAGGAAAGACATCAGCTACTTCACTGATCACAATATAAGCTTTCGGATCGATTTTTCGAATGATATTTTTCATTGTAGTGATCTGAAATCGGTTAAGTATAAAATAGATCATAGTTTTATCTTCACCAGAATAACCACCACGTGCAGCAAGTCTTGTCATACCTGTCTGGAATTCTTTTGACAAAGCATCACAAATATCATCTGCCTGATCCGTCACGATGATCGCACATTTTGCACGGTCAAATCCTTCGATGATAAAGTCGATCGCTTTAATCGCTGCCATATAAGTTACAATAGAATATAGCGGAAGAATCCAGCTTTGTAGACAGAAACCACAGATGGTATATAAGATTACATTGTAAACCATAACAAAAGCACCCACGGAAATCCCAAGATGCTTAGAAAAGATAACTGCCAAAACTTCAATTCCATCCATCGCTCCACCAAATCGAAGAGAAAATCCACTGGCTGTTCCAGTGATCAGTCCACCAAATAGAGAACAAAGAAGAAGATCAGTTCCTGCAAGTGGAGAAGCAATGCTTACATTGATTGGAAGAACATCTTCGATCAGCCATGCGAAGATAGAATAAATGACAACTGTATAGATTGTAAAAACAGGGCCTTGTTTTCTTAATCCGTATAGAAAAAGAGGAATGTTCAGAATTAATAAAAACATGGATAGTGAAAAGGTGGAAGGTGTTAATTGCCCCAGTAACATAGAAGTTCCAGAGATACCAGTATCATATAATTTTACCGGGGCAAGAAAGATCGTTACACCGATCGCGTTAATGATACCAGCAAAAGTGAGAACTAGAAAGTTTCGTCGTTCAAAGTCAGATAAAGATAGTTTCATGATCAGTCGCCTCCTTTGTTGTATATAAACTATGATATTAGATTAACATACCTTTTGGATAAAAGCAAAAAGAGCTTAGATGAAGTGGGTAACATTGAAGACTTGATATTGCTATGTTACAATGTGAACAGCAACTAATAAAGCCTAAGAAAGGATTTCTCTGCATGAAGATAAACGAAAAACTAATAAGATCACTCATCGAAACAAAATATCTCAATGTAGATAATACAGATAGATACCGCCCGATCATCCGTTTTTTCTATCTCGAATATGAGAAGCTAAGATACTGGATGTATCCAGAAGAAGTCTTTGAAGAACTTCACAAAGAAGAATATTTTAAAGATTATACAGAAGAACAGTGTCGACAGGATCTGGAAGTTTTGACAAGGTGGGGGAATCTTTCTGCGATTCAGGATACAAAAAGGGTTACTTCTATTGAAGAATTCAAGAACAAGAAGTATCGATATCAGTTGACAGACTATTCCGTAGAGATCGAGCGAATGGTGATAAGACTTGAGAATCTGTCGATTGAAGGGGCGTCTTTGGAACCAACTTTATTAGAGAAGATCCGAAGCAGTCTTTCAGAAATCTCGGATATTTTAAAAGAAGATGATGAACATTTATATGGCTGGTGGGAAGGATTGAATTCTGATTTTAGAAGATTGAATCAAAACTATCAGGATTATATGCGAGACTTAAATAGCATGAAAGCAGAAGAGATGATGAAGACAAAAGCATTTTTGTTGTTTAAAGATCGTTTGATCGAATATCTTAGAAGTTTTGTAAAGAGTCTTCAATTAAATGCAACGAATATCGAACAATTACTTTCAAAACTGCCAAAAGATCAGATTCAAATGATCTTAGAACGACTGACGGAATACGAATTATCTATTCCAAGGATTGATGTGGAAGTGACGAGACAGCAATTATGGGATAAGATTCACGGACGTTGGGCTAGTATTGAGAATTGGTTTTTAGGAAGTACAGGTTCAGGTTCTGAAGCAGGAAAGGTATTTGATACGACCAATGAGATCATTCGAAGAATTACAAGATATGCAACACGCATCAGTGAACAAAACAATAGTGGAGCTAATAGACGTGAAGAATACGCAAAGATCGCACAACTATTTTGGAATTGTGAGACATTGGAAGAAGCACATCGATTATCTGCAGTTGTCTTTGGAATTGAGAAACCATTGCATTTAAAGGGCGATATCAAAAGAGAAACGGAAAGTATCAATAGCGGTGTATATGAAGAAAACCCAGCGATGTTTACAGTTGTTCCAAGAGTACGGACTTATCGTGAGAAGTCACAACGAAAAGGAATCGTTGATCGCACAAAAGAAAAAGAGAAAATGAAACAGGAGAATTTAAAGAAACTAAAACAACAGCAGGAATTATTAGATAGTTATGTTAAAGGAAATCGTCTGGAGTTTGCTTGCCTGCCAGAGATCGAACCATATGTAAGAGATACTTTTTTAATGTGGCTGTCAAAAGCTTTAGAATGTAAAGAACAACAAGCGAAGACAGAAGATGGAAGAACATATTATATTGAAAAACCACAGCAAGATAGAAGATGTATACTCAAGTGTAGTGATGGGACATTTGAAATGCCAGCATATACGATCGTATTTAATGAGGAGTAGGGATTATGAAACCATTGGAGATACTATTAAGTAAGCGATGGATCTTGAAGGATCGAGAGAAGGAATTATACTATCAGTTAAAAGATGAGATTGGGAAAAGCAGAGATTTCCTGACAGAGAAGTTAGGATATCAGGCGATCATAACACCAAATCTTATAAAATTAGAGAAGATACCAGCTTATGCACAAAACTGGATGGGAATTCAGGCTTTTTCGGATCGTTTGGAATACATCTTCCTATGTATGATATTGATGTTTTTGGAAGATCGTGATGCAGGAGAGCAGTTTGTGTTATCAATGTTGACAGAATATATTCAAGCAAATATCAAAGAAGAACAGATTGACTGGACGATCTACAGTTATCGCAGACGTCTTGTCAAAGTGATGAAATATTGTGTTAAGATTGGAATCCTTGAGATTGATGATGGAAATGAAGATAGTTTTATGAAAAGTGATGAGGGAGAAGTTTTATATCAGAATACAGGAGCCTCCAGATATTTTATGAAGAACTTTTCACGAGATATTTCTGATTATCAAAGTCAGGAGGATTTCTTAAAAGAAGAATGGATCGGGATGAATGAAGACCGTGGAATTATAAGAAGACAGAGAGTTTATCGTTCTCTTTTGATGTCACCTGGAATTTATTTAAATGATGATACAGAAGAAGACTTTGCATATGTTAGACATTATCGTGGAATGATCGAGGAAGAGCTAAATCGTTTTTTTGATTGTGAACTGCAAGTGCATAAGACCAGTGTATTTTTGATCATGGGAGAAGATAGTAATCTGGGGAGATCATTCCCAGAGGAGAATACATTATCAGATATTGTTTTGTTATGGTGTAATTTATTCCGACAGAAGATTGCGGATGGAAGCGTAGAAGTACCAGCAGGTGAAGATATTGTGATCTCAAGGCAACAGTTTCTGATGATATCGGAAGAGTGCAAGAGGCAGTACGGAAGTGGATGGATCAAAACATACAGGGAGATGACAATGGGCGAATTTTGTAAAAAGTTAAAAGAATACATGATCTTTATGGAGATGATCAAGGAAAAGTATGACCAGATCATAGTGTATTCGATCGTTGGAAAAGTAGCAGGATGTTATCCAGAGGATTTTAAAGGCGGTGAAACAAATGAATAATAGTCGATGGAAAATGAACAAAATAGGATTACTGGATTTCTGGTATTACGATGATCAGGAGTTTTATTTTCTGGACGGAAGAATGTTATTAAGAGGCTCCAATGGTTCTGGAAAATCAGTTACCATGCAAAGTTTTATTCCGCTTCTTTTAGATGGCAATATGCGTCCGGAACGACTAGATCCATTTGGTTCCAGAGCACGTAAAATGGAAAACTATCTGTTAGAAGATGGTGATGGAAGAGATGAACGGACAGGATATCTCTATATGGAATTTAAACGAAAAGATGTTGAAAATTTTTTGACGATCGGTATTGGGTTAAGAGCCAGAAGAGGAAAGAAATTAGATCCTTGGTATTTTTGCATTACAGATGGCAGAAGAATTGGTAAAGATATTTTTTTGTACAAGGATTTAAAAGAAAAGATCGCATATTCAAAAATGGAATTAAGAAACAGGATCGGAGATGGCGGACGTATTTTTGAAAGTCAGAAAGAGTATGCTGCTTATGTGAATCATGTACTTTTTGGTTTTGAGACAATGGATGAATATCGAGAGATGTTAGAATTGTTGATCCAGTTGCGTACGCCAAAGTTATCCAAAGATTTCAAGCCAACGGTGATCAATGATATTCTGGGGAATTCCCTGCAGACATTATCAGAAGATGATCTGCGCCCGATGTCAGAAGCCATTGAAAATATGGACGGATTAAAGACGAATCTTGACAATCTAAAGGAAAGTCTGGAAGCAGCAAAACAGATAGAAAAAGTATACGATCAATATAATCAGATTGTGTTATACCACAAAGCTGCAAAATATAAGAAAGAAACTGTCCAGTACAATAAGATAAAAGATCAGTTAAAAACTTTAGAAGCAACGATCAAAGAGACAAAAGAAAAATATGAACAGGAATTACAGCATCATGAAGAATTAAGTACAGAACAATCTGCAAGGCAAGAAGAGAGACGTTCTCTGGAGCATAATGATGCAACGAAATTAAAAGAGCAAGAACAAGCACTTACAAAACAGATCACAGATTTGGAACAAAAGATTGAAGAAAAACAACGTCAATTGGAGCAGAAAAGAGAAAAACAGATTCAAAATGATGATCGTTTAAAGAGACTTCAAGATGAAAAAGAACAGTCAAAAGAAGAGATCAAAGATATATTTGATGAGATGGAAGAATGCATTTCGGAAGCAGCGTTTGATGAATTTGATTTCATGAAAGACGAATTTGAGAAATCAGAAGATGAAGTCTTTGATTTTCATGCACATCGTCAGATATTAGAAAGATATCAGCAAAAGATTCAGGATGGAATCGATGTCCTTGAAAAAGAGAGAAAAGCACAAGATCAGTATGACGAACATCTTAAGAAATTAGACGAATTCCGTGCTCAAAGAGAAAGTGCAGAAAGAGAATATCATCAGTATGAGAATCAATTTCAAGAGATCAAAGAAGAACTGACGGAGAAGGTGTATCATTGGGAGAAAGATACAAAATTACTGAAGTTAGAAGACGAACAGCTGCAAGCGATCAGCTGGATGATCAAAGGGTATATATTTGGAACAGATGAAGGAAAGATTTATGAGATTGTTCGTCATCAAAAATATATCAAGGAAGATCAATTGAGAGATCAACAGAGAATTTTAACTGCTCACAAAGAAGACATTGAGACACGATTAAAAGAAAAAAGGGCACAATTAGAAGAATGGCAGAATAAAAAAGATCCAGAACCTCAACTTTCAGAAGAAGTTTACAAGAACCGTGAACTTTTAAAAGAATATAAGATTGAGGCAATTCCATTTTACAAAGCAATTGATTTTGCGGATCGATTAAATGATGAACAGAGGAATCGTTTAGAGGAAGCACTTTACAGAATGGGAGTTTTGAATGCGCTGATCGTAGAGGAAGAAGACCGTCCAAGAATTGAATCATTAGATCAGGGAACTTATGATACTTATATTTATGGAAGTGTAGAGCATGTAAAGAACAATATGTTGGAATTGTTAAATATTGATAATGAAGAGAATGACATTTTATTTTATCAAAAGATCTCAAATGTACTTTCTTCCATTGGATATATAAGTTCAAATGAGAAAGAAGCATCTACTTGGATCCGTGAAAATGGCAATTTTAAAATCGGAATTCTGGAAGGGACGATCACAGGAAATTATCAGGCAAAATATATTGGAGCAATGTCAAGAGAACGTTACCGCATGGAACAGGAACATCTTTTAGAGGAAATCTGTGAGAATTTGCAGCATGAGTTAGATGACAAACAAGAAGAAATCAGACAAAACAATGAACAGATTACATTATTACATAAAGAAGAGGAAACATTTCCTGAATTTCAGGATCTAAAGATCGCAGCGAAAGAGTTTGATCAAAAGGAACATATACTTTCTATGGTTGAACATCAGGTAAAGGAGCAACAAGAAGTTGTAGAAACTTCAGCAAAATCCTTAAATGCGATTCATCTGAAAGTTCAAACAATCTGTAGCGGAATTTATCTTGTAGTGCGTTTTGATGTTTTTATGAAAGTGAAAGAAAGTCTTGCTGAATATCAGAATCTGTTAATGAAACTACAGTTAGAACATCATACATATTTAAACAGATTATCAGATATCAAAGGAAAGCAAGAATATGCACAGGATATCGAAGTAGATATCGATGAGATCTTATATGATCAAGGACAGACAGAAAGACAGTGCCGTGAAATCAAAGTACAAAGAGATCTTGTGATCGATCAATTGAGTTTAACAGATTATGAAGAAATCAAACATCAGTTAGATCAATGTCTGGAACGTATTGCGAAACTACCAGCAGAAATAGAAAGATCTATAGTGAGAAGTACTTCTTTGCGAAAGGATCTGGAGAGATTCAAACAAGATCTGGAAATAAAAAATATCGATCAGGAACAACAAGCGATCATTGTTGGATTTTTAAAAGATGCATTTTGCATGGAGTTAAAGCAGGGGTTGGTTGAGCTTGATTCAAAAGCAGATATTCAAACGGAAGAAGGAATCCGGCAATTATCTAATATGATATGTAAAACATATCGAGATATTGCAGAAAGAAGAACGCAAAATGATGCATTTGCACTGATTCAGGAAAATTTCCAGAGAAATAAAGTATATCTGCATGAATATTTTCCGACGATCCATACGATGTTTGATGATATTTCGATACCAGAAAGTTTAGGTGAATTCCAGATCAATCGAATCAATATCACTGGAAAATACAGAGGTATCACAATTGAATTTAAGAAACTTGTGGAGAGATTAAATGTGGATGTTGAGGAACAAGCAAGATTATTAAGTGACCGAGACAGAGAATTGTTTGAAGATATTCTTGCCAATACATTAAGTAAGAAAATCCGTGCCAAAATTCAATCGAGTAAACGGTGGGTTGATAACATGAATCAGCTGATGGACTCTATGCAGACATCCAGTGGATTAAAGTTAAGTTTGAAATGGAAGAGTAAGAAAGCGGGAAAAGAAGAACAGTTAGATACAAGGAAATTAGTAGATATTTTACAAAAAGATTATGATATCATGAGGGAAGAAGAAGTCTTACAATTGAGTCAGCATTTCCGTTCAAAGATCGATGAAGCACGTAAAATGTCAAGTGAATCTGATGGAGTACAGTCTTTCCACAGTATTATGAAGGACGTTCTTGATTACCGTAAATGGTTTGAATTCCAGTTGGAATATCAAAAAACAGGCGAAAAGAAAAGAGAACTTACAGACCGAACTTTCTTTACATTTAGTGGAGGAGAAAAAGCAATGGCAATGTATGTTCCATTATTTTCAGCGGTTGCGGCAAAATATGAAGGTGCAAGAGAGGATGCACCAAGGATGATTTCCCTAGATGAAGCATTTGCTGGTGTGGATGAGATGAATATTAAAGATATGTTCCGTCTGATGGTCGAATTTGAATTTGATTTTATGATGAATTCACAGATCCTATGGGGAGATTATGAAACTGTTCCAGTGATCGCAGTATATCAGTTGATCCGCCCAGAGAATGTCAAATACGTGACTGTGATCTCATATGTATGGAATGGAAAAGTTCGAAGTCTGGTAGATAAAATAGGTGATGAAATTGAGAGAGGATAAAAACTCAGAATATAATCAGTTGCTGCAAGAAGCAATCATATATTTTAAAAAATATCCAGTATTTCACAAGATATTTTCAGGCTTTTGTAAAAAATACGAAAGTCTTGGGCATCTTGGAGGTACAGTTGTTATTAAAAATTTGACGAAAGATGAGAAAATGCAGTTATCGGGATTCTTTCAAAGAGATTTTTATAAGAATAAAACGATCTCTATTTCTATGCAGAGGATGGAGAAAGCATTAAAAGATAGTAAATTTGAATCACTTGAATGGATGGATATTCTGGAAGAATACTTTGACCATAAAATGATCTGGAAAAAAGAAATGTTACAAAAGGAAAATGAAAAACAAGAGCTGTTTTTTGATCTGTTTCTAAAAGAAATAAAATCAGATTTTGTAAGAGAATGGCTGGATGACCGGATCAGAGAAAGATCATTGATCTATCAACGCCTGCAAAAAGAATACAAGAATTGTCCAGATAAACTAAAAGTATTGTTGCATTCTATAGAATCAGGGATAACAAATCTCCCAGTGTTTTTTGATAAGAAGGAAAAACTTGCTGTATATGCAGCACAGGTGACAGGCAACCCGCATTTCTTTGATTCGAATACAACTGCAGAGATTTTTCTGTTTGATTTTATATCTTATCATTTTCATACGCAAAATGGAGAAGGACTGTCAGATATGGAATATCGCAATCAGCAGTATTATACGGCAGGGATCATAAGAGATGATCTTTCAAATTATGTAACGGTTTATGGAATTCATGCAAAAGATACAGATTCTATTTTACATTCAGGGATCGAAGGATTTTTTGACAGGAAAGAACCAATATTGCTTACATTGTATACATTAAGCAGGTTGAAAGAGGTTTATGGAGAGAAAGAAATTTATATTCTGGAGAACCCATCCGTCTTTTCCTGGCTTTGCCAGCAATATCCAGAGAAAAGTTTTGTTTGCACCAATGGACAGTTAAGATTCTCGGCTTTTGTATTATTAGATCATTTATCCAGAACATCGGACCTGTTTTATTCTGGTGATCATGATCCAGAAGGATTATTGATTGCTCAAAAATTAAAATTACGTTATAAAGAACGTTTAACTTTATGGAATTATTCGAGAAATCTTTATGAGCAAAATCTGTCAGATGTAACATTAAATGAACGAAGATTAAAGCAGTTGGATCAGATATTCATTGAAGAACTTCAAGAAATCAAAGAAGATATGAAGTATCAAAAGAAGGCAGCCTATCAGGAAAGTATGTTGGAAAATTATATATTGCAATAAGGATGAAAAAGATAAAATCCCTCATGTATGATGTTAATTAAGAAGTTTCATATATCATACATGAGGGATTTTTAACATAGTTTCTGTGACTCAAAATTTAGAAACAATTTTTGATGATATCTTCGTCAAGACTATTTTTACAAGTGATATTTCCTATCACAAAATATAAGATTCCACCAGCAAGAAGTCCCCATACAACAGCATTGATTCCAGCAATCTGTACGTTATAATAACAAAATACATAAGTGATCGCAGCACCGAGAGAACTAAAGACTGCTGCCTGTTTTGTTCCTTTCTTCCAGAATAATCCTCCGACCAAAGGCCAGAAAAAACTGCATTCCAAACCACCTAAGGCAAATAGATTCAGGAAGAAAATGATATCAGGTGGATTGATCGTAAGTAAGATAACGATCACACCAAATGCGAACGTAACAAGTGTACTCATCTTTCCAACATTTTTATTATAAGATTCAATTTTTACAGGATCATCTTTGACAACATAGTTACGCCACAAATCTTTGACAATCGCTGCAGAAGCAAGGATCAAAAGAGAATCAGCGGTAGACATAACAGCAGCCATAGGAGCAGCAAGGAATGTTCCAGCTAATCCAACTGGCATGATCTTCTGAACAATATACGGAATAAAATAGTCAGAGGTTGGAAGGTTCTTAGTATCTACCAATGCACCAGCCCATGTACCTGCCATATGCATACCAACGATGATAAAACTACAAGTAACAGCACCGATCCACATCGCAGAATGAAGACTCTTTGTATTCTTAAATCCCATAGAACGAACGGCTGTCTGAGGGAGCCCAAGAGTACCAAATCCTACGAGAATCCAGAAACTAAGCAGCGTACCAGGACTATACTTTGAAAATAGATCGTCATATACTCCAGGCAGATTCTGTGCGAGTCCAGCATCAATACCAGCAAGTCCGCCGCCAGCTTTTAATACAAAGAATAAAAGTAAAAATGTACCGACACACATGATAATTCCCTGAATCGTATCTGTGATCGCAACAGCGCTGAAACCACCAAAAGATGTATAAATGATAACAACTGCTCCAAAGATCAATAAAGAAACAACATGATCAAGTCCAGTGATAGAAGAGATCAGAGTTGCTCCGCCAGTAAACTGTCCGATCATCTGTGCCATAAAGAAGGCAACCATAAGCAAGCTGGTTACGATAACTAAAACATCACTTTTATAACGAGCCTTTAAATAACCTACAACAGTAACGGCACCAGTTCTTCTGGAAACTAAAGCAAGTTTGTTACCAAGGACACCTAGTACCAGAAATGTGATCGGAACTTGAACTGTAGCGATCCATGCCTGTGCATATCCATAAGTAAGACCAGCAGCTCCTGGACCAGAAATAAAGGAACTTACAGATGTATAAGTTGCCATTGTTGTCATTGCCAGAAGAAGTCCGTTCATATTTCTTCCACCGATGAAGAATTTTTTCTCGGAGGATGTATGCTGTTTTTTATTCTGACGATTACTGAAAATGATACCGATCGCAGCATTTAAGGCGAGGTAAACAATAAAAATCGCAAGAATGATTTTTTGATTTGTTGACATTTTATTCTTCTTCCTCCTCTTCATCGTCGTATTCAAAGTTAATAAATACATGTCTTAATAAGTACCAGACACCGATCAAAGAAAGTATGATCGTTCCGAATGTTGACACACTAAACCATGCGGGCATACCTAGAAAATAAAGACCAGTACCATTTAACAAAAACGCACTGGCAATATGCCAGATACAACAGATCAATACAACGATCAGTGTTCCACGAATCTCACGCATACACTGTTCATGTTTCTCCTGTCTTGTTAATTTTTCCATATTATATGATCTCCTTTAATAAAAGGTCAGATTCGCAAAGGATATCTGCCAAAAGTATTATCTTATAAATATGGAAGAAAATCAACTATTCTTAACATCTTAAAGAGATAAGATCAAAAAGAATGTTATAAAATAGTTTGAATAACATATTCATCTTTGGTATAATAAATCATATCAGTATGCAGAAATACAGGAGGCTTTTACTATGGAGAATAAAAGTAGTTACCAGATAAACGAGCAGGGAGTGCTCGGGGAAGTGAAAATTGCAGATGATGTGATCGCAGTGATCGCAGGAATTGCAGCAACTGAAGTGACAGGAGTTGCCAGAATGTGTGGGAATATCACGAATGAACTGGTAAGTAAACTTGGAGTGAATAATCTGTCCAAGGGAGTCAAAGTTGTCGTAGAGAATCATCATGTAAGAGTCAATCTTGCATTAGAACTTGACTATGGAGTTAGTATTCCAGAGATTTCTAAGAAAGTTCAAGATCGTGTGAAGGCAGCGATCGAGAACATGACAGGATTAAAGGTCAGAGAAGTTAACGTCCGTGTCACAGGCGTTGCAGCAGAAGAAGAGTAAGAAAGAATATAAAGCAAAGTCAGACGGGACTGATCACAGTTCCGTCTTTGTATCGCAGAAAGGAACCCTAATGAAAAGAAGTGAGGTAAGAGAACATATTTTCAGAATTTTATTTTGTGTAGAATTTTGTGAGAAAGAGGAATTTGAAGATCAGGTTGAATTATATTTTCATGGACATGAAAATATCAATGAGAAGACACAGAAAGAAATTACAGAGAAAACAGAGAATCTGATCGAACATTTAGATGAAATCGATGAACAGATTTCTGCACATACGAATGCATGGAATTTAGAGAGACTTGGAAAAGCTGAATTATCTATTTTAAGACTTGCAACATATGAGATTTTATTAGATGAACAGGTGCCAAGAAAAGTAGCGATCAATGAGGCAGTAGAACTTGCAAAGAAATACTGCAATGAAAAGGCAGCACCATTTATCAATGGTGTCTTAAGTAAGATTGGACAGGATATGGATGAAGAGTAAAGTTTTTTCTGTAACACAGATTAATACTTATATCAAGCGAATGTTTCAAAGTGATTATGCCTTAAGAAGGATCTCAATCAAGGGACAGGTATCAAACTGTAAATACCATTCTTCCGGGCATATTTATTTTTCATTGAAAGATGAAGAAAGCCAGATCTCTTGTGTGATGTTTGCAAATGCAAGATATAATGGACTGCAGTTTGAATTAGAAGATGGACAGGAAGTCATTGTGGATGGAAATGTCAGCGTCTATGAGCGTGGCGGAAGCTATCAGCTATATGCGCAGGAGATCCGTTTAAATGGAATCGGAGAATTGTACGTTGCATATGAGATGTTAAAACAAAAGCTTTATGAAGAAGGATTGTTTGACCACGAGATCAAGAAGCCGATTCCAAAGAATCCAAAGAAGATCGGTGTGGTAACAGCAAGAACAGGGGCAGCAATTCATGATATCATTAGTACAGCAAAGCGCAGGAATCCGTATGTACAGTTAGTATTATATCCTGCCAAAGTACAGGGAGCAGGTGCATCTGATACGATCGTTTCTGGAATTCGAGCATTGGACCAGTATGGAGTTGATATCATCATTATTGGAAGAGGTGGTGGCTCGATCGAGGACTTGTGGGCGTTTAATGAAGAGAATGTCGCAAGAGCAATCTACGAAGCAAAGACGCCGATCATTTCTGGAACGGGTCACGAGGTCGATACTACGATTGCTGATTATGCGGCAGACCTTCGTGCAGCAACACCGACAGCAGCTTGTGAACTTGCAGTTCCAGATATTACAGAAGTGATGGAAGGAATCGCAAACAGAGAATATACAATGATTACGTTATTAAAACAGATCATCAGGCGTTATCAGATGAAATTGCAGAAGTATCAGATCACCATTGCAAATTACGATCCCCGATTTCAACTTCAGGAACAGAAGATGCGTTTGTCAGAATTAGAAGAACAGATTCAGCAAGTGATGAAGAATAAGATGACAGGGTATAAGCACAAACTGGAATTGTACACAAAAGAACTTCATGGGTTATCACCAACAGCGAAATTGATCAATGGATTTGGATATTTAGAAGGTCAGAATGGTGAGCCAGTTACAAGCGTTCACAAAGTGAAAGAGGGAGATCAGATTTCCTTAACGATTTCAGATGGAACAATCCTTGCAATGGCAAAACAGATCAGGACGACGGATGAAAAAGGGAAGTAAGAAAGAGGAAGTTTATTATGGCAAAGAAGAAATTTGATATTGATCAGGGATTTCATCAGTTAGATGAAATCCTTACAAAGCTGTCCAGTGAAGAGATCAAACTTCCAGAAGCTGTCAAGCTATATACAGATGGAGTAAATCTTGTGAAAGAATGCAAGGATTCTCTGGACAAAGTAGAAAAAGAACTGATCGTATTAGAAGAGAATGGGGAAGAACATGAACTTTAAGGATGAGATGAAACAAAAGGTTGCACAGATCGAAGTCATTTTAGATGAATATCTGCCAACACCGGAAGGGTTACAAAAAACGGTTTTAACTGCGATGAATACAACCGTTAAGGCGGGAGGAAAGCGTCTTCGTCCGATGTTGATCAACGAGACATATCAGATGTTTGGTGGAAAGGGAGATATCGTAAAGCCATTTATGGCAGCGATTGAAATGATCCATACGTATTCTCTGATCCATGATGATCTTCCGGCACTTGACAATGATGATTACAGAAGAGGTCAGAAGACATGTCATATCGTTTATGGAGAAGATATGGCGATCCTTGCAGGAGATGCACTTCTTAATTATGCATATGAAGTTGCAACGAAAGCATTTGATCTTGCAGAGAAAGACCAGATCATGAATGTAGTTGAAGCGATTAAGATTCTTGCCAGCAAACCGGGAATCTATGGAATGATCGGTGGGCAGGTTGCAGATGTTGAACTGGAAGGCACACCGCTTAGTATGGAACAGATTTTATTTATTCATAAGAATAAGACCTCTGCATTGATTGAAGCGTGTATGATGATCGGAGCAGTTCTTGCAGGAGCATCCAAAGAAGATATCCTGAAGATGGAAGAATGTGGAGAATATATCGGACTTGCGTTTCAGATTCAAGACGATATTCTGGACCTTACAGGAGATGAAGAAGAGATCGGGAAACCAGTTGGAAGTGATGAAAAGAATCACAAAACAACTTATGTGACATTAAAAGGATTAGAACGTTCACAAAGAGATGTAGAAGATATTTCAAAGAAAGCAATTGATATTTTAGAAAAATATGATAAGGGAGATTGTTATCTTACAAATCTTACAAGATTTTTGATCCATCGAACACACTAAGGCAGAGAGGAAGAGGGAGCATTATGCTAGAGTATATTAATGATCCGAATGATATTAAACAGATTCAGCCAGAGGATTATAAACTCCTGGCGAAAGAGATACGTCGTTTTCTATTAAGAAATGTCAGTCGCACAGGGGGGCATCTGGCATCGAATCTTGGAATTGTAGAACTAACGATGGCACTGCATCTTGTTTTGGATTTTCCAAAAGACCAGCTGATCTTTGATGTAGGACATCAGTCTTATGTGCACAAGATCTTAACAGGAAGAAAGAATGGATTTGAGAATCTGAGGCAATTTCATGGGATGAGTGGATTCCCGAAGAGAAAAGAAAGCGATTGTGATGCGTTTCACAGTGGACACAGCTCCATGTCGTTATCAGCAGCGCTTGGGATGGTTACAGCAAGAGATATCAATCATACGGATGAGACGATTGTTGCGGTGATCGGAGATGGTGCGTTGTCTGGCGGAATGGCATATGAAGCATTAAATAATATGGCAAGACTACGCAAGGAGAAGAAGAATCTGATCATTATCCTGAACGATAACAAGATGTCTATTGCGGAGAATGTCGGTGGAATGTCTGCGTATTTGAATAAAGTACGAACAAGAAAAGAATATGTGGAATTTAAAGGAAATGTGGAACAATCTTTATTAAGAATTCCGGGAATCGGGAAGGAATTGACGACAATTCTTAAGAAATCAAAAGATTCGATTAAACAATTATTTGTTCCAGGAATGTATTTTGAAGATATGGGGATCACGTATGTTGGACCGATTGATGGGCATAATGTTCCTCTGATGGTAGACACGTTAAATAGAGCGAAACAATTAGATGAGCCGATCATTATTCACGTGGTAACGAAGAAAGGAAAAGGATATCGTCCTGCGGAGCAGAATCCTGCTAAATTCCATGGAATCAGCCCATTTTCCTTAAAGACAGGAGAAGTTTTAAAGAAATCGGACAATCCATCAAACACAGCGGTATTTTCAGATACACTGATCAAAGAAGCGAAAAAAGATAACAAGATTGTTGCGGTAACTGCCGCAATGCCAGATGGAACAGGCCTTGGAAAGTTTAAAGATCATTTTCCAGATCGTTTCTTTGATGTAGGGATTGCTGAACAGCATGCAGTTACATTTTGTGCTGGAATGGCATCAAGAGGTCTAAAGCCTGTATTTGCAGTGTATTCAACATTTCTACAAAGAGGTTTTGATCAGATCTTACATGATGTGGCAATTGGGAATTATCCAGTTATCTTTGGATTGGACCGCTCAGGACTTGTTGGAGCGGATGGAGAAACTCATCAAGGTATTTTCGATATTCCATATTTATCTATCATCCCAAATGTGACGGTGATGGCTCCGATCAATGGAAAGGAATTATCTGAGATGCTAAAACATACGCTCCATCATGCAAAAGGACCGACCGCGATCAAATATTCCAGAGGAGAAGCAAGCTCTTTGTATGAAGATCAATTTGAAGAGTTACACTATGGGAAAGGCCAGATACTTAAAGAAGGAAAGGAAGCTGTGATCATTGCAGTTGGAAACATCTTTGAAGAGGCAGATAAAGCGGAAAAGATCCTCAAAGAAGATGGATATAAGATTGGTTTAGTTAATCCAAGATATATCAAACCATTTGATCAGGAGTTGATCATGAAACTGTCACAGGCCTATGATAAGATCATGATTGTAGAAGAAGGTGTATTAAATGGCGGATTTGGAATGATGGTGAATGAATTTTTGAGTGAGCATGATTACAAAGGTGAAGTCAGATGCCTTGGAATAGATGACCAGTTTGTGGAACATGGTTCTGTAAGTGAGTTAAGAAGAATGTTGAAGATTGATGGAGAAAGTATTGCAGACTCCATCAGACAATGGATAAAGGGATAGAAAAATGAAGAAAGAACGTTTAGATGTACTGCTTGTCAAGAAAGGGCTTGCGTCTTCCAGAGAAAAAGCAAAAGCGATCATTATGTCAGGAATCGTTTTTGTAGATGGCCAGAGAGAGGATAAAGCAGGATCAACTTTTGATGAAAAGCAGGAGATCATTGTAAAAGGAAAAACTTTAAAATATGTCAGTCGAGGTGGATTAAAGCTTGAGAAGGCTATGAAGAACTTTGATATTGTATTAGAAAACAAAGTCTGCATGGATGTTGGAGCATCTACAGGTGGATTTACAGACTGCATGTTGCAAAATGGTGCAGTGAAAGTATATTCTGTCGATGTCGGACATGGACAGTTAGACTGGAAACTAAGAAACGATGAGAGAGTTGTTTGTATGGAACGCACGAATATGCGTTATATGACAGAAGACGATATCGATGAAAAGGCATCGTTTGTCTCCATTGATGTTTCTTTTATTTCACTAACCAAGATCCTCCCAGCGGTATATCGAATTTTGAATACGGGAGGAGAAGTTGTTGCACTGATCAAACCGCAGTTTGAAGCAGGAAGAGAAAAAGTTGGAAAGAAGGGTGTTGTTCGAGATCCAAAAGTTCATGAAGAAGTTATTGAGAAGATCTGTGTTTTCGCATCTACGAACGGGTTTGAATTATTACATCTTGATTATTCTCCGATCAAAGGTCCAGAGGGAAATATCGAGTATTTATTACATATGAGAAAAACAGAGACAATGGAGAATGGACATACAATGACAGACCAGATCAAAGAAGTGGTGGATGCATCACATGCGGATCTGGCAAAGAATAAGGAATAACATGAAGAATTTTTTGATTTTAACGAACGAGAAAAAAGATCCAGGACTGCGTATTTCCAAAAAGATCCAGGATTATATTGAGAAACAAGGTGGAGTCAGTCAGAGAATGTGTGATTTTACGAGACATGTTCAAAAAGACATGAACTGTATTACAAAAGACACAGAGTGTGTGATCGTTTTAGGTGGAGATGGAACGATGCTTCATGCGGCAAGATTGATTGTAGATCATGATATTCCAATGGTTGGTGTAAATCTTGGCACATTAGGATTCTTAACAGAGATTGAGTTATCTAAGCTTTATGATGGATTGGACGGATTGTTAAATGATACTTTCCAGATCGAGGAGAGAATGATGTTAGATGGGCGCGTGATCCATGCTGATCATGAGACAGATCATCTTCCGGCACTCAATGACGTCGTGATCGCAAGAAGTGGTTTTTCAAGAATCATCTCGTTTCGTATTATGGTCAATGGCAAATTGCTGGATGTATATGAAGCAGATGGGATTATTGTTTCGACACCGACAGGATCTACAGGATATAATTTATCAGCAGGTGGTCCGGTAGTGAATCCAAAAGCAAATGTTATCTTGATCACTCCGATCTGTCCACATTCGCTGCAGTCAAACAGTCTTGTTCTTTCTCCAGAAGATGAGATTGATATTTATATTGAGAATGTGAGAGAATCTCAGTTAGAAGAAGCCTACGTTACCTTTGACGGTCAGGTTGCGAGAAAACTTCAGCCAGGAGATGTTCTTCAGGTGCGTAAATCAAAGAAGATCGCAAGGATCATTAAAGTGAAAGGAGACAGCTTTTACAGAATCCTTCGAATCAAAGTTGGAGGTCAAAATGAAGAAAAATAGGCAGGAAGCGATCATTGAATTGATCCAGCAATATCCAATTGAGACACAGGAAGAGTTGTTGTCAAGATTAAATCAGATTGGCTTTAAGACAACGCAGGCAACGATTTCAAGAGATATCAGAGAACTGGCATTGATCAAGAAACCGGATGCAGATGGAAAGCAGATTTATTGTTTGATCGATCAAGAAGATGAGACTTCAAGAAAGTATCAGAGAATCCTGGCAGAAGCGATCATTTCCATGGAACTAGCAGAGAATATGCTGGTTGTAAAAACAGTATCAGGAATGGCAATGGCATCTGCAGCGGCACTTGATTCTTTAAATATCATTGGAATAGTTGGGACGATCGCTGGAGATGATACGATCATGTGCGTCATGAAAGATAAGAATATTGGAAGAACTGCAATTGCTGAGATCGATCATATGATCAAAAAATTAAAAGAATAAATATACAGAGAGGAAATCTATGCTTCAGAATTTACATGTAAAGAATCTTGCGTTGATCGACGAAGTGGAAATTACATTTGATGAACATTTAAATATACTGACTGGAGAAACTGGTGCAGGAAAATCTGTTTTGATAGGTTCTATAGAAAGTGCACTTGGGAAAAAAATATCAAAAGATATGATCCGACCGGGAGCAAAAGAAGCAGTCATTGAACTGCTTTTTTGGATTGAAGATCAAAAGCTGATCAAAGAAATCGAAGCTTTTGATCTGGAAGTAGAAGACGGTCAGATCTTCATCAAACGTGTGATCAACGAGAAGAGAAGTATTAATAAGATTAATGATAGTACGGTAACGCTCAATACGTTAAGAGAAGTTTCCAGACGTTTATTTGATCTGCATGGGCAGCAAGAACATCAGGTACTGTTAAAAGAGAAAAATCATTTAAGTATGATGGATCATTTTTTGCCTGAAAATGCAAGATATTCCTTAGAACAGTGCAAAGATCTTGCAGGAGAATTTCACGAGATTTCAGCGAAGATAAAAGAAATATCAATAGATGACCAGCAAAGATTAAGAGAGATGGATTTCTTAAAACATGAGATTTCAGAGATTGAGAATGCTAATCTTGTCAAAGGGGAAGATGAGGAATTAGAAACGGTATATCAAAAGATCGTCCATAGCCGAGATATCATTACTTCTTGTCAGGCAGCACGTATGTTGACGGGATATGAGGAAGAAACATCGATTGGCAATCAGTTAAGTGAAAGTATAAGAAGAATACAGGAGATCAGTCATTTAGATCCTCAGATCTCAGGATTTTATGAACAACTGTTGTCAGTGGAAGATCTATTAAATGGTTTTCATCAGGAATTGACGACATATATGGAGAATATGGAATTTGATGAGCAGACGTATCAGGAAGTGGAAGAACGCCTGAATGTCATTAATTCTTTAAAAGACAAATATGGTCCATCGATCGAAGATGTTATAGCATATGGACAAAAGGCAGAAAAACGATATAATATGTTGTGTGATGCAGAACATGAGATTGAAACACTAAAGAATGAACAAGAACGCATCAGGGAACGATATCTTAAGGAAGCGAAGAATCTGTCAGAACAAAGATGCAAGGTAGCAAAGACACTTGCAGGCAATATTACAAAAGCATTAGAAGATCTGAACTTTTTAGATGTCAGATTTGAGATCGAAGTTACGAAAAAAGACCAGATTTCAGCAGATGGAATGGATCAGATCCGTTTTATGATATCGACTAACCCAGGTCTTCCAATGCGTCCGGTACAAGAAGTAGCATCTGGTGGTGAATTATCAAGGATCATGCTTGCACTCAAATCAGTAGCAGCACAGGCAGATGGTGTAGATACGCTGATCTTTGATGAAATTGATACTGGGATCAGTGGAGAAACTGCCAATCGTGTAGCTAAAAAGATGGCAGTGATCTCAAAGGATCATCAGGTGATCGCGATCACACATCTTCCACAGATCGCAGCGATGGCAGATAGTCACTACTTCATTAGAAAACAAACCGATCAGAAGAATACGCAGACAATGATCCGGAAATTAAACGAGTCAGAATCGTTAAAAGAGATTTCAAGAATGATCAGCGGGGATCAATGGAGCGAGACATCTATGGAACATGCAAAAGAAATGAAATCTTTGGCAGATCAAACAAAATTATACTGAGTATGGGAGCGGTAATCTTCACATAATAAAAAGGATATATCAATGATGATATGTCCTTTTTTAGGAGGAAGAATATGAAAAAATACACTTACCGCAAATTTTTAATTCTACTTTTTATGGTCAATCTGATCGCAATAGCTGCAGTTTATATAAAATACTGTAATGCCCGACTTCCTGATACGATTCATATCAACAAGGGGGAAACAGTTTCTCTTTGTTATGATGTACCAGTCAGTGCAACGATCGATCATCAGACGATTCAACTTGATCAGCCCATTGTATTCAAACAATGTCACATGGGTCAGTATGAAATGAAAACTAATTTATTTGGTGCGATTCCATTAAAGAAGATTAAAGTGAAGGTCGTAGATGACCAAAAGATCACGCCAAGCGGTGAAGTGATCGGTGTCTATGTAGAAACAGATGGATTGTTTGTGCTTGATACGGATCAGTTTACTGGAGAAAACAGCATGGAATATGCACCAAGTAAAAACAAATTATATCGTGGAGACTATATCAAAAAGATTGATGGAAAAGATATTGTATCAAAAAAACAATTCATTGAGAAAGTCAATCAAAGTCAGGGAAAATCTGTAATATTAACGGTCCAAAGAAAGACAAAAATGATGCAGATCAAGATTAAACCAGAACGTTCAAAGACGGATCATATGTATAAGATTGGAACATGGATCAGGGATAACACCCAGGGAATCGGTACGATGACTTATGTAAAAGGTACATCATTTGGAGGATTGGGACACGGTATTTATGACACGGATGCAGGTACACTTTTAAAGATCAAAGGTGGTCTTTTGATGGATCCACAGATTTATTCCGTAAAAAAAGGAAAATCAGGAGTACCAGGAGAGATTGTCGGAAGTATTGAATACAAGGAAGAGAATATTTTAGGTTCCATCAAAAAAAATACGGAAAAAGGAATTTATGGAACCATATCAAAGAAACAACAAAAAGCATACAAGATAGGATATCGTCAAGATATCAAGCCAGGAAAGGCCTATATTCTCTCCAATGTAAGTGGTACTATGAAACAATATGAGATTCGGATCAATAAGATCGTACCATCCGACAAGGATGTGTTAAAAAGTATGGAGATCGAAGTGACCGACAAAGAATTATTAAAGCTTACCAACGGGATCATACAAGGAATGAGTGGCAGCCCGATCCTGCAGAATGGGAAACTGATTGGTGCTGTTACACATGTTTTTGTAAACAACCCAAGGAAAGGGTATGCTATTCTTATGGAAACAATGCTCTACGAGATGGAGAATTAGAGCAAAGGGAAATGCAAGCTGTTTTTAACATAATTATCAGTTTGTTACAATAGAGAAATAAAGGAGGGAAAGAGATATGAAGATTCTGCATCTTGGAGATCTGCATCTTGGAAAGAGAGTGAACGAGATACCTATGATCGAAGACCAGAAATTTATATTGGATCAGATCGTTACATTAGTAAAAGAAGAAAAGATAGATGTTATTTTGCTATGTGGGGATATCTATGATAAGGCAATACCGACGATCGAGGCGATTCATCTGTTGGATGAATTTTTAGATGAACTGAGCGATCTTAAAGCAAAAGTACTGATGATCAGTGGAAATCATGATTCATCGGAAAGATTGTCATTTGGAAGAAACTTATTTAAACGATCTAATTTATATATTGCATCACAATTTAACCAGGAAATCGAAAAGATCACGATCAAGGAAGATGGATATAAGATTAATTTTTATATGCTTCCATTTGTAAAGCCGGCGTATATCAATCATGTATTAAAAATTCAGGCAGAAACTTACGAAGAATGTTTTGAGCATCTAATGAAGCAAGTGAAGATCAACGAAGATGAGACGAATATCCTGCTGGCACATCAATTTGTAACAGCTGGCAAGAATTCTCCAGAATTATCAGATTCCGAAACAAGCAGTCTAGGAGGGATTGATAACATTGATTATCGTTTATTTGATGCATTTGACTATGTAGCACTTGGACATATCCACAAGCCGCAGGCAATGGGGCGTGAAATGGTAAGGTATGCGGGATCGATCTTAAAATATTCTTTTTCAGAAATTCACAAAGATAAACAGGCAACGATCCTTACGATCAGTAAAAACAAGCAGATTTCCCTGTCTCATCATTTGCTAAAACCATTACGTGATATGAGGGAAATTGAATGTTCGTTAGAAGCATTGTTAAAAAGAAAATGTGAAATTGGAAATGAAGAAGATTATATGCATGTCATTCTGACGGATGAGGAGCAGATTTTAGATGCGATCGGGAAAGTACGTACGGTTTATCCGAATGTTATGCAGATCAGTTTTAAAAACCGTCGTCATATGATGCAATATGAAAACATTCAGATGAAAGAAAACCAGATCGCAGATCAAAATCCAATGGAATTATTTGAACAGTTTTATAAAATGCAAAATCATATTGACCTAGATGAAAAAAGAGCACAGATGGCAATATCCATTTTTGAGGAGGTGATTCGTTGAGACCGCAAAAATTAATATTATCTGCATTTGGACCATTTGCAGAGGAAACAGTGATTGATTTTACCAGATTTAAAGATGGGATTTTTTTGATCTCAGGAGAAACAGGTGCAGGGAAAACGACCATTTTTGATGGAATCTGTTTTGCTTTATACGGTGAACCAAGTGGTTCTTATCGAAAACAGGATATGTTAAGAAGTGATTTCGCCAAAGACGAGACAGAAACGAAAGTGACCTTCTTATTTTCGCATCGCGAAAAGCAGTACAAGATTGAAAGAAATCCATCCTATATGCGAAAGAGTAAACGAGGAGACAAAATGACACGACAGTCTCCGTATGCAGTATTATATCAAGAAGATGAAATCGTAACAACAGGAAGCCAGCAAGTTACCGCACAGATGGAAGAAATCCTTGGAATGGACCGTATGCAGTATCAGCAGATTTCAATGATCGCGCAAGGAGAATTTTTAAAACTTCTTTATGCGAAGGGAAAAGAACGGAGTGAGATCTTTCGTAAGATTTTTGGAACATGGTATCTATATGAATTTCAGGAAAAGATCAAACGCAGACATCTTTCTTGTAAATACGAATATGAGAATCTTGGGAACACCTTGTTAGAGCAGGAAGATAACATTTTTGTATCAAAAGATGCAGAAGAATATGAAGAATATACACGGTATTTAAAACAAGAACATCAAATTGTAGAATTTATGGATGTAGTAAAAAGATATCAGTATCGAAAACAACAAGAATATGAGAATTTCCAGAAGCAAAAAGAAACACAAGAAGAATTATTTCAGAAGCAACGGGTTGTTTTTTCGCAGATAACAGAGAAGAGACAGAAGATCAAAGATATAAAAGAAGAAATTAAAGAACTTATAGTACAAGAAAAAGAAAATAAAGCAGAACAACGAACGATCAAAAAAGAATATGATCAGATGCAAAAGGAATTGCCGAAACTACATAAAAACGAATTAAGGCTTCAAGAACTGCAAAAACAGACAAAACAATATAAAGAGCTGGAAGCATTAGAGAAAAAAAAGGAATCTTTAAAGAATGCGAAAGAACGTATGATCAGACAGCAGGAAGAGACGGAACAAAAAAAAGAGAACGAAAGACAAAGAGAATTAAAACTGCTGGAATTTCTTGGACAGGCAGATGAGATTGAAACACAATACGATCATTTGCAAAAAGAAGAATTGAAACTTCATGTACAGACAGAGAAAAATCATGAACTGTGTAAGGAGAAAGAAGATTATTTTGAGCAACTTCGGATTTATGAAGAGGCAGGAGAAGCTTATGCTAGGATCAGAATGAAAAGAAAAGAATACAAAGATCGATTATCAGACTGGCAGGATCGATATGACTGTAATCAAGCGGGACTTCTGGCAAGAAATCTGATAGAGGGTCATCCATGCCCGGTTTGTGGATCATTACATCATCCAAAAACAGCAGATTTTAAAGAAAGTGATATCACACAGGAGATGCTTCGTGCACTTCGTGAAGAAACGGAATTGATCGATCAGCAATATAATACTGCATTTGCGAAAGTAAAACAGAGGAAAGGTATTGTTGAGACATGTAAAGACCAGCTTTGCAAAAAAAGTGGAAAAGGATCAGAAGAGTTTGAAAAGCTTGATGAGATCTATGAAGTCTCTTTACAACAATATAAAAAAGTAAAAAAAGAATTTGAAAAAATTAAAAAACAGAAAGAAAAGGTAGCTGAACAAAGAGTAAAAGTTGAAAAATCCAAAGAAAAACAATTGAACTATGTGGAAAAACTGCAGGAAATTGCCGGAAGATCATATGAAAAAGATAGTTTATATAAGCAGACAGAAGCCAGAATAGAAGAAATCTGTAAGAACCTTGAATATAAAACATATAAAGATGCCAGTGAAGAACAGCAGCGATTATCTGATGAGATCGATCGGATGAAAGATGCTAAAGAAGAAATAGAAAAGAAAAAAGAAAGTGTTGAAATACAAGGAGTTCATATCAAAGCTGCCATTGAAGAAAAAGAAAATACACTTTCGAGTATTACAAAACAGTTGGAAGAACAGAAAGAGATGAATGAAGAGATTTCAGATTTTAGAAAATTTGAAACAAAACTTCATCAGATGAAAAAAGAAATACGAAAACAAAATCAGAACCTTGAACAATTGAATCAACATATCTCCGTAAACGAACAATCCATAAGATTTATGGACAAGAAGATGGAAGAATATAAAGCAGCAGAAATGAACTATACATTGTTAAAAGATCTGTCCGATACAGCAAATGGAGAACAAAAAGGAAAGACAAAGATTTCATTTGAACGTTTTGTGCAGTCAGTATATTTTGATCTGATCTTGGCAGCAGCCAATGAACGATTGTCCGTTATGAGTGAACAAAGGTACTATCTGCTTAGAAAAGAAGAAAATGATATAAACAAAGGATCTTCTGGTCTGGAATTGGAGATTCTCGATGAATGGACAGGAAAAAGAAGAAATGTAAGATCATTATCTGGAGGAGAATCATTTAAAGCAGCATTATCTCTTGCATTAGGATTAAGTGATGTGATCCAGAACAAAAAAGGTGGGATACAGGTTGATACGATCTTCATTGATGAGGGATTTGGTACTTTAGATACGGATTCTTTAAATAAGGCAATGCAGATCATAAATTCATTGTCTTTGGAAGGAAATAAGCTGGTTGGAATTATTTCACATGTCGATGAATTGAAAGATCAGATCGATCAAAAGATTGAAGTTTATAAAGATCATGCAGGAAGTAAAGTGAAATAAAAAGGAATTGCAAATTCTTATGACAGGAAGCTGAAGACATGATATACTAGGAAAGAAAGAAAATAATCTGTCAAGCATTAGAGTCTTGTACAGATTTGGAAACAGAGAGGAGCTGATGCAGGCCGACGCAGATCAGATTGTTGCGACAACAACAGAGTTACTGGATGTCATATAGAATCATCAAAGCGAAGAATTATATATTTAACAATGTATAACAGTGAAATATGACATAGAATTTAAAAAATAGAATTAATTTTGTCGAATTATGTCGAATCCTTTGGAAATCAACCAAAACTTGCGAAGAAATATGGGTTGTTTGTAAACTTAAATCAAATATATAATTAATTTGTAGAGAAAAACAGAATGGGAGGACTGAAGATGAACAAGATTAATGTGGCTATTGCAGATGACAACCAGAGAACTGTTGAGATGATGACAGAACTGTTAGAACAGGAAAGTGATATTGAAGTAATCGCAAGTGCGGATGATGGAGAGGAAGCATTGCGTATCATCAAGGAAAAACAGCCGGATGTTGTATTACTGGATATCATTATGCCGAAACTTGATGGAATTGGTGTATTAGAACGTTTGCAAACAGAAGATCTAAGTAAAAGACCGATCATTATTATGGTCTCCGCAATGGGACAGGAAAATGTCTGTGAAGAGGCTATGGAATTAGGAGCATCTTATTTTATTTTAAAACCGTTTGATCTAAGAACGATCATTAAGCAGATCAAACAGGCAAAGATAAAACAGCAGATTCCTGAAAGATCATTCGTTTCTGTACCAGAGAAGATTCATGGATTGACAGAAAACCAGTTGGAGATCATCATAACGAATATGATACATGAGATCGGGGTTCCGGCTCATATCAAAGGTTATCAGTACTTAAGAGATTCTATTATGATGGCAGTCTGTGATATGGATATTTTAAATTCCATAACAAAACAGCTGTATCCGTCAATCGCACAGAAGTTTGATACGACACCAAGCAGGGTAGAACGAGCGATCAGACATGCGATCGAAGTTGCCTGGGGAAGAGGAAAAATGGACACGATCGATGCATTGTTTGGCTATACGATTCATGCAGGGAAAGGAAAACCTACGAATTCAGAATTTATTGCATTGATCGCAGATAAAATACGCCTGGAATATGGGGATGAAATACTGATCGAGGAAAAATAACAGCATAAGACATCATAATCATGATCAGGAGGTTGAAAAAGTTGAAAAAGAAGTTAAATATTTTAATTGTGGATGGGGACGTATCAGAAGCAGAGGAATTAGAAAATGAACTGCATAGAGAGTTTGATATTGTTGGAACAGTATTCGATGGAATGAAGGCAGTTGATGGGATCATCAAAAAGAAACCAGATGTTGTCTTAATTGATATCATGTTGCCATATATCGATGGAGTCGGGGTGATCGAAAAATGCAGAGAATGTATGAAATATGAACAATTGCCAGTATTTATTGTTTTAACATTGATCGGTACCGAGAAATTGATCGAATGTGTCAATCATATGGATATTGATTACTGTATGATGAGACCATTTAAGAATGAGGTATTGTGCCGCAGGATCAAACAAGTTGCAAAAATCAAAGGATTAGATCAGAAGATCATTCAGAGAGAAACAGAAAATAATTGTAAGAAAAATGATCAAAGAACAGTGATCGATCATGAATTTCATATGAAACAGGATGTGACAAAGATCATAAGAGATCTTGGAATTCCGGCTCATATAAAGGGGTATCAGTACATTAGAGAGGGAATTATCATGGCGATCGAGGATATTAATATGATGAATTATATTACAAAGTTATTATATCCAACAATTGCGAAAAAATACAAAACGACATCAAGCAGTGTAGAGAGAGCGATTCGGCATGCGATTGAGGTAGCATGGAGTCGTGGAAAAGTTGAATTGCTGGAAGAAATGTTTGGTTATACGATAAGTTCTGGAAAGGGAAAGCCAACAAATTCAGAATTTATTGCATTGATCGCGGATAAACTAAGACTCGATTATCATATGAATGCATCTTAAGATGATGATGAGATAATATAAGATGCATATGGACGAATACAGGGAGATTGTCTGAAGGAGAAAATATGGATGAAAGACATAGAGTTTTAATTGCAGACAGTTATCCAGACGAGGCAGAACAATTAAAGAAAGAATTATCAGGAAAATATAATGTAATATCTGTAAGAGATAATGGGGTGGATACATTAGATGATATTATAAAATTAAAACCTGATCTTGTAGTTATTGATCTGATGCTTTCAGAGATTGATGGGATTGGTGTGATTGAAAAATGCAGGGAATTGATAGAACCAGATAAAATTCCAGCATTTGTTGCATTAACAATGCTCGAAAATAGAGAGCTGATGGAGTGTATCAGACGGTTAAAAGTTGATTATTGTATGATGAAACCGTTTCAGGCAGGAATTCTTGCAGAGAGAATTTCACAGATGATACGGATACGTTCAGTAAATGATGATATTCAAAAAAATGAGAAAGCATTGCATGGACGATCAAAAAGAATGTGTAGCATGTGTGGAACGAATGATGTTCGAAGACAGATTAGCTTTTTGGTTAGGAATTTAGGGGTGCCTGCGCACATTAAAGGATGCCGTTATATGAAATATGCGATTTTAATGGTGATAGAAGACTGTAATCGTGTAAATTATATTACAAAATTATTATACCCTGAGATCGCAAAGAAATATAAAACAACGACTAGCAGTGTTGAACGTGCGATCCGCCATGCGATCGATATTGTATGGATCAAAGGAAATCAAGAACTTTTAAAAGAAATTTTTGGAACATTTGTGATGGAAGGACAGGAACGTCCGACAAATTCGCAATTTATTGCAGCAGTTGCAGATTGGATGCGGCTGGAACATCGGATAAAGGTTTCATAAGAATGAAAATATTTTGGAGGATAAGATGAAAGAATATATTCCTGACTATTATAAGGATTTTCAGTGCATTGCAGATCGATGCAAAGATAGTTGCTGCATTGGATGGGAGATCATGATCGATTCTAAGTCCTATAAAAAATATCAGAATGTTAAAGGAGAATTTCATGACAGACTGATGAAAGGCATTGATCATGCAGAAACTCCAGCAATTCATCTTGATCATCGCGACCGCTGTGTGTTTTTGAATCAGAAAAATTTATGTGACATTTATATTGAATTGGGAGAAGATGCTTTGTGTGAAATATGTACACAACATCCGAGATTTCATAATGAATATGGAAATATTCGTCAGACAGGTCTTGGAATGGCATGTGAAGAAGCCGCACGGCTGATATTTGAGACAGAGGAATTTGGATTATGTCAGATTCAGGGGACGAATACAGAGCCAACGGACGACTTTGATGAAGCAATTTTAGAAATTCAATTATGGGTATTGGATTTGCTGAAAAAGAAAGAAAACCCAGTGGAACAAAGAATAGAACAGATATTCGACGTGGTGCAGATGATCCAGAATCATTTGAATCAGACGGGTGAGATTCTGGATACATGGAAAAATGATCATGTAAAGAAGAATCATGTATTAAGCCAAATGCGAGAAGAAACATATATCAAAAACTGGATATCTATATATCAGGAATTAGATTTTATGGAGCCAAAGATTCAGAAGATGTTTTGCAAGATGGAGCAAATGCCATGCATGATCAAAGAACAAGAAATGGATCAATCCTATATGGAACATTTGATGAGTTATTTTATTTATCGTTACTTTATGAAATCCTGTGAAGATAATAATCTGATCGATAAAGTTAAGTTCACAATTTTAAGCTGTTTGATGATTGAACAGATGAATGAATATTGTAAGAGAAATCATATTTTGAAGACACCGCAGGAGATTGCTCGAATTTACTCAAAAGAGATTGAATATTCGCAAGAAAACATGGAAATCATTTTTGAAGAGCTATTATTTGGATAAATCACTATACAAACATTTGTAATAGAACAATATATCTTTATAATAGTCCGGAAAAAATAACTAAATTAAAAAATCGAAAGTGAAATATTATGAGAATTCGAAAGAGAAAACCAATAGGGAAAAAGACGATCAAATACATAGAGAAATTGTATGAGGCATATTCAAGGAAGTTATTTTGTATTGCAAAGAATCATGTAAAAGACGATAATCTAGCACAAGATGTGGTGCAAAGTGTATTTGAAAAAGCATTGGTATATCCGGAAGGTATTTTGAAGGTGCCAGAGAAAGAAGTATTTTATTTTCTTACGGCAATAACAAAGAATGAATCCTTTACATTGTTGAAAAATGAAAAGAATAATGAACATGAGAGTCTTACATATGAAGATGGATCAGAAGGAGATTTTGTTGAAGACCCTAGAGATAATTATCTGCAGATGATCGATCTGGAATCTTTAAAACAGAATCTGGCGGCATTACCGCGAAGACATCGAGATACGCTCTTATTTCGATATGTTTATGGATTGAAATGTAAAGAAATTGCAGATTTATTTAGAATTACAGAGCGAAGTGTTAAAAATCGCTGCAAAGAAGCAAGGGAACTGCTCAAGCAGATGATGGAAGCAGACGAATCGTAATTAGGATCAATATAAAAGGTTAGCAGCGTGATCATACTGCTAACCTTTTATATTTATTGATTTGTTGCATTTTTCATGAGTTTAGATCCGACTTCTTCATAATTGTCTGGGAAGAAGATATGAATGGTATTTTTACCGCTTTTAATTTTTTGTAGTTTTAATATGAATGTTTGTGTATGCATATCAGTGGATACATCAGCGGAATTGAAAGCTTCAATTACGTTTGATACTAATTGTTTCTTCGCATCAGATAAGTTCTCAATGTGAAGCGGTTTTAATTCATCTAAAGTAGTCTGCTTCGCCTGTTTAAAAATGTCCAGATAATTGATATATTGGCTAGACACCTTAACCGTTGCAGTTTTCTTATCCTGATCTGTTACCGTGATCTTGTGATCTAAGGAAGAAAGTTTACTGCTGATCGCTTTATAGATATCGTTCGCTTGTTTCTTAGTGATCGTAACACCTGCATTCTTAAAGCTCTTCTGAAGAGTTGATACCATGGATGTCTGATATGTTTTTAAGGTATCAGAGGCTTCAGATTTATCAATTCCAAGATCTGTCATCGATGTTGTATCTTGTTTTATGACCAGATCATAGAATGCCTCCATGGTGTCATCAGGTTTTGAGTTACTTGTGCTCTGTCCACATCCAGCAAGGGATAACAGTAATAAAATCCCTAATATACCGGATAAAAACTGTTTGAAAATCCTACATTTCATACTTATTGTTCCTTTCTAATTTATTCATACTTCATTATAGAGATTTTGACAGGTAAAGTCAATTACTGTCGAATGACGGCTATAAGAAATAGCTCAATTGACGAAGAAGATCATTGTGTGATACACTAGATAACCGAAAGATAAAAAGGAGAGTTGTGTATTTATGGCGAATAAAACATATGATGCTAACAGTATTTCAGTATTAGAAGGACTGGAAGCTGTTAGAAAACGTCCTGGAATGTACATTGGAAGTGTATCTACCAAGGGATTGAATCATTTAATATATGAGATAGTAGACAATTCGGTCGATGAATTTCTTGCAGGATATTGTGATGAGATCACAGTATCTTTAAATAAAGATGGAACGGCAACTATTACGGACAATGGACGAGGGATTCCGGTCGGAATTAATGAAAGAACAGGAAAAACAGCGGTAGAGATGGTATTTACCATGTTACATGCAGGAGGTAAGTTCGGAGATGGAGGATATAAGATTTCTGGAGGACTGCATGGAGTTGGTGCATCCGTTGTTAATGCCCTTTCAACCTGGCTTACGGTAACTGTAAAACAGGGAGGAAAGGTTTACCAGCAGAGATATGAGCGTGGAAAGATCATAACACCTCTTGAGGTGATCGGTACCTGTAGAAAATCAGATACAGGAACAAACGTTCAGTTTTTGCCAGACCCAGAGATTTTTGATAAGACATATTTTAAAGCAGCAATGGTTAGAAACCGTTTGCATGAGACTGCGTATCTGAATCCAAAACTTACGATCCATTATGTGAATGAACGAGAAGGTGAAGAAACAACAGTTGATTATCATGAGCCAGAAGGAATCTGTGCTTATGTAAAGAAATTAAACGAAGGAAAACAGATGCTTCATGAACCAGTATATTTTAAAAGAACGATCGATGGAATTGAGGCAGAAGTGGCATTTCAGTATACAGAGGATTTTGGTGAGAATATCCTGGGATTTTGTAATAACATTTATACGATCGAAGGTGGAACACATATCACAGGGTTTAAGACGAAATTTACTACGATCATGAATCAATATGCCAGAGAGATCGGGGTATTAAAAGAAAAAGATTCGAATTTTACCGGAACAGATGTGAGAAATGGTATGACAGCGATCGTTTCCGTCAAACATCCAGAACCAAGATTTGAAGGACAGACGAAGACGAAACTGGATAATCCAGATGCAGCCAAAGCAGTTGGAGAGATCGCGGGAGAAGAATTGATTCTGTATTTTGATAAGAATCTAGATACCTTAAAAAAAGTGCTGGCATGTGCGGAAAAATCAGCGAAGATCCGTAAAGCGGAAGAAAAAGCGAAGACGAATATGCTGGTAAAACAGAAGTTATCAATTGATAGTAACGGAAAACTGGCGAACTGCGAAAGTCGTAAAGCAGAAGACTGTGAGATTTTTATTGTCGAGGGAGATTCTGCTGGTGGTTCTGCAAAAACAGCAAGAAACCGAAAGACACAGGCAATCCTTCCAATTCGAGGAAAAATCTTAAATGTAGAGAAAGCTACGATGGATAAAGTTCTTGCGAATGCAGAAATTAAAACGATGATCAATGCATTTGGATGTGGTTTTTCTGAAGGATATGGAAATGATTTTGATATCAGTAAGCTTCGTTATCACAAGATCATTATCATGACAGATGCCGATGTGGATGGTGCACATATCGCAACATTGCTTTTGACGTTCTTTTATCGTTTTATGCCAGAATTGATCACGCATGGACATGTATTTCTTGCAACACCACCGCTTTACAAAGCAATGCCCAAAAAGGGCGAAGAAACTTATCTGTTTGATGATGCAGCACTGACAAGATATCGTGCAGAACATAAGGGAAGCTTTACTTTACAGCGCTATAAAGGTTTAGGAGAGATGGATGCACAACAGTTATGGGAGACAACGCTGAATCCAGAAAGCCGTACATTAAAACAGATTGAGATCGAAGATGCCAGAATGGCCTCCGATGTTACTTCTATGCTGATGGGAAGCGACGTACCACCTCGCAGACAGTTCATTTATGAAAATGCAAATGAAGCGATGCTAGATATATAAATAGAAAGGAAACAATAGATAATGTCAGAACATATTATTAAAGCAGAATTTTCTGAGGTTATGCAAAAATCATATATCGATTATGCGATGAGTGTTATTTGTGCAAGAGCACTTCCAGATGCCAGAGATGGATTAAAGCCAGTACAGAGAAGGGTTTTATATTCCATGGATGAGTTAGGACTTCGTTATGACAGGCCACATCGAAAATCTGCAAGAATAGTCGGGGATACCATGGGTAAATATCATCCACATGGTGACAGTTCCATCTACGAATCCTTAGTTGTTATGTCTCAGGATTTCAAAAAAGGAGTCCCTCTTGTTGATGGACATGGAAACTTTGGTTCCATAGAGGGAGACGGCGCTGCGGCCATGCGATATACAGAAGCACGACTTCAGAAGATCACGCAGGAAGCATATCTTGCAGATCTTGACAAAAATGTAGTTGATTTTGTATCGAACTTTGATGAAACAGAAAAAGAGCCTGAAGTACTTCCAGTTAAGGTGCCAAACTTATTGGTAAATGGAGCAGATGGAATCGCCGTTGGTATGACAACGAGTATTCCACCACATAATTTAGGGGAAGTTGTTGATGCAGTGAAAGCATATATGCGAAAAGAAAGCATCACAAACGAAGAACTCATGGAATATATAGAAGGTCCGGATTTTCCAACAGGTGGCCTTGTGATCAATAAGAAAGACTTGTTAAATATTTATTCTTCAGGAACAGGTAAATTAAAATTAAGAGGAAAAGTAACTTTTGAACCAGCAAAGAAACGTGGGGAAAAAGATAAACTGGTAATTTCAGAAATTCCATATACAATGATCGGAAATAATATTTCTAAGTTTTTATCAGATACCGTAGCACTCATAGAGAACAAAGTGACAACAGATATTCTGGATATTTCCAATGAATCCTCTAAAGATGGAATCCGAATTGTATTAGAACTTCGAAAAGGTGCAGATGTTGAACGCTTAAAAAATCTTTTATATAAGAAAACAAAACTTGAGGATACATTTGGTGTGAATATGCTGGCGATCGTTGATGGACGTCCAGAGACACTGGATCTTAAGGGAATCATTGAAAATCATACGCAGTTTTATTATGAAGTAACAAGAAGAAAATATAAAACATTACTATCAAAGTTATATGAACAAAGAGAAATCAAAGAAGGTTTGATCAAAGCATGTGATATGATCGATCTAATCATTGAAATCATTCGTGGAAGTAAGAGTCAGAAGGAAGTAAAGGCATGTCTTACCAAAGGAGATGTTGGAAATATTAATTTCAAGTCTTCAGATTCTATGATTGAAGCAACCAAGCTTTCTTTTACAGACAAACAGGCAAGTGCGATCCTTGATCTTAAATTATACCGATTGATCGGATTAGAGATTTTGATGTTAAAAGAAGAATATGAAGAGATTCTTGCAAAGATTGAAGAATATGAAGATATCTTAAATAATGAGAAATCTTTAAAGAACGTGATTCGTAAAGAATTAGATAAGATTAAAAAAGAATTTGGACGCGAGCGAAGAACTGTGGTCGAGGATGGAAAAGAGGCAGTTTATGTTGCAGCACCGGTCAAAGAAGAGACGGTTTATTTTGTGATGGATCGTTTTGGATATTCCAAGACAATGGACAAGGCAACATATCAGAGAAATAAGGAAAATATCTTAAAAGAATACAAGTTTATTGTACCTTGTATGAATACAGATAAGATCTGTATCTTTACCAATCTCGGAGTGATGCACCAGATCAAGGTACTGGATATTCCAGCCGGAAAATTCAGGGATAAAGGGGTACCAATTGATAATTTATGTAATTATGACAGTACAAAAGAATATATCATTCAGGTGCTGGATGCAGAATCAATGATTCATTCATCACTTTTATTTGCAACAGCAAAAAGTATGTTAAAAGTGATGGATGGAGAGTTGTTAAATGCAGCAAAGAGAACTGTGCAGGCAACGAAATTATCGGAAGATGAGTTGATCGAAGTGATTCCGGTAGATTGGACCGAAGGATCCGAAGACAAAGTAGTTCTTCAGACGAAAGAAGGAGTTTTCTTAAAATTCTTGCTTTCTGAGATCCCAAAAAAGAAGAAGAGTGCATTAGGTGTTCGTGGAATGAAGTTATCAAAAGATGATTCACTAACGAATATTTATGTGATGGAAGCACAGAATATCAGTTCTATCGTATATAAAGAAAAAGAACTGGAATTTCATCGGTTAAAACTATCAAAAAGAGATAGCAAAGGAACTAAAGTTCGCAGATAGATCTAAGATAGAAAGGAAAAATCATGGTAATTGACTTGATCATACCAACATACAAGCCAGGAGACAAGTTTCAGGAATCATTAAAACGACTTGCATTGCAGACAAGAAAACCAGACCGCATTATTTTAGTTAACACAGAGGCAGAATTTTTTGATGAGGAAATGATCACTCCATATGATAATGTAGAAGTTCATCATATTAAAAAAGAAGAATTTGATCATGGGAAAACAAGAGATTATGGAGCATCGCTTGCCAAAGAAGCTGACATTTTAATGTTTATGACAGATGATGCGATTCCAAAAGATAAATATATGGTGGAAAATCTGATTAAAGCATTTGATGATCCAATAGTAACAGCTGCTTATGGAAGGCAGATGGCTGATCCTGAAAAAAATTATATTGAGTATTATACAAGAATCTTTAATTATCCTCTAGAAAGCAGAGTTAAAACAAAAGAAGATCTGGATACCCTTGGAATCAAAACGTTTTTCTGTTCAAATGTATGCAGTGCTTATCGAAGATCAGAGTATGATGCAATGGGAGGTTTCGAGCATAAAACAATCTTTAACGAGGACATGATCATGGCTTCAAAGATGATTGAAGATGGAAAGGCAGTTGCCTATCAGGCAGATGCAAGGGTATGGCATTGGCATGATTACAAGGCGATACAACAGTTACATAGGAATTTCGATCTTGCAGTGTCACAAGTAGATCATGGAGGATTATTCCTTAAAGTGAGATCAGAATCAGAAGGTGTAAAAATGGTTATCGCGACGATCAAACATCTTTTTAAAAAGGGGAAAATATATCTCATTCCAAAGTATGTGATCGATACAGGATTTAAATTGATCGGATATAAACTTGGAAGAAATTATAAAAAACTGCCCAAATGGATGGTTTTAAAGCTTACGATGAATCAGACTTATTGGAAAGCTTAACAAAAACTTAATAAAATCACCTACTGTTTTTTCATATGATATGATATAATCTATAATGATAAGCAGATAATTGTGAGGAGGACACGAATGAAGATTAAGAAGTTTAAAATTATCCTAAGTCTGTTTTTGATCATAGGAATTGCTGCAGGGGGAGTGCTTGGATATTATGATGCAAGATTAGAAGCAGCGGTGAATAATAAGAATGGAAGTACACTGACAGACGTAAAGGTAGATGATAATCTGACATTTAATAAGAATGTTATTAATATCTTATTAGTTGGATCTGATCATGGAGCCATCAAAGGCGATCACGGAAGATCCGACAGTATTATGATCGCAACGGTTAATTTTAAGACAAAAGAATTAAAGCTCACATCTCTGATGAGAGATATGTATGTTGAGATTCCAGGACATGGTCATAACAAGTTAAATGCAGCTTATGCATATGGCGGTGTGGAATTATTATACCAGACGATCGCTAAGAATTTTGGAATTAAGATCGACAATTATTGTGTTGTTGATTTCTCAACATTTGAGAAAGTTATCAATAAAGTTGGCGGTGTAGAAATTTCGCTGGAAGAAAAAGAAGCAAAATACTTAAATACAACAAATTACATTTCAAAGAAGAAATACCGTAATGTAAAGGTTGGAAAACAGACATTGAATGGAAATCAGGCATTAGGATATGCCAGGGTTCGTTACGTTGTTTCTAAGAAATACGGAGATGGAGATTTTGGAAGAACAGGTCGTCAAAGAGCGGTACTTCAAGCAGCACTTAATAAAGTATTGCAGCAGAGCCCAACAAAGATCGCAGATATTGCGTTAGATTCATTAGCTGATGTATCAACAGATATGAGCGCAAAATACCTGAAGAGTCTGGTATTGAAAGTTGTTCAGATGGGGACGACAGAGATCGATCAGATGAGGGTGCCATTAGAAGGTACTTATAAGATGGGAA
>ENA-ORSR01000304-ORSR01000304.1-human-gut-metagenome-genome-assembly--contig:-NODE-304-length-44919-cov-7.439105_pt1 | contig 44919 bp, 28 predicted proteins | sample MGYA00241901_ERZ509166 | MGnify/ENA primary metagenome ERZ509166 (study PRJEB26280, sample SAMEA2338860) | human gut metagenome | biome: human gut; feature: human-associated habitat; material: faeces... | reverse complement strand
TTGAGGCCGAGTGAAGGCTGTACACTTGCATTGCCGCTATCCATACCGCGCCAGATATAACTGCTTACAAAATCAGCAGTTACAAAAACTTCTTGTGCCTGTGCAAAGGCCGTACAAAACAGGATGGCAATAAGTAGGATTTGTTTTTTCATTTTATCGGTTATTTCTTCTCGTTTTCGGGGGGTAAAGATACGCAATATATAGATAAATGATGACAAATGAGGAGAAAAAAGAAAACGGCTGCATTGAGCAGCCGTTTCTTAAGTAATTGTGAATCTTGAAAGTTAGTTAGAAAGTGACGTCCATTTTCAGTACGAAAGTACGTGGAGCGGCAACTGCCATTGGGCGGTTGCTGTATTCTTTATTCAACAGGTTATTCACCATAAACTGGAAAGCTACTTCTTTTGTGGCTTTTACTCCGAAGCGCACGTCAACAGTGGCATAGTCCGTATTATGTTTTTTCCAGTAAGTAGCCAGTGTCTCTCCTTTTGAATAACCGAAAAGGATGCCACGTACATAATCCATCAGGTCTTTCTGCTGTTTCTCGCGTTCGTCCAACATCAGATAGTCAACTGCCAGAACTTTGCTCTTCCATGCTACATTGGCACCGACATTGATACGTTTCCACTGGAAATCTACCGTAGCTTTAAAACTGTGCTTCGGGCGATATTTAAGGTACTTACCTGTGTTCGATTTCTCTTTCATCTGAAGAGGATCGGTATAAAGCCCCTCTACTGCATTACGTTCCTGATAGTCAGCATCGCGTGGCTCCGTGTATACATATCCCAAGTTATAGAACAATTTCGTGTTCTTATTGAAATTATACACGCCGTTCGTTGAGATTTCTACTCCGTAAATCTGGGCTTTCGATACATTGTGGAACTGGGCTCCGATACCGAACCCTTTGCCATCTGTCAGCATCTGGAATGCATCGCCTATGCTATTAATCATCGTGTAATTGGCATTGTTGAACAGCCCGAACTGGAATTCAACCATGTCTTTATATTGTGTATAGAATCCTGCAACATCCACAAAACCCTGGAAATTACCAACTTTATATCCTTGCTTAATTCCTAATTCCGCATTAAATCCTTTCTCCGGTTTGATGTCCAGATTAGGATAAACGCCAACTCCACCAATATCCTTGCGCAGGTATTTTTCATTGATAGACGGATTACGGTAACCCTGTCCGAAGCTGGCACGGATAAAACTGTAATCAGCCAACTGATAATTTAACCCTGCACGGAAGACAGGACGGAACGGAACTTTGGTTCCGAAGATTTTAGTTTCGGCTTCACGGTGATGATTATTCACCCGATAATATTCGGCACGTACACCGGCAGATACACTCAAACGATCCCAGAAGCGCTGATCGTATTGGAAGAAAGCAGCTATATTATCACTTTTGTATACCTCATCCATTACAGCGGAGTCATAGCGGATATGTTCCAGGGTTACTCCGGTAGTGATTTGTGCACCGCCTTCCCATTTCTTATTGAACTGGTAGTCGAGGTAGTAATCGAAGTTCTTATCAGTCTGTGTTTTTGGAGTGTTTCGTGACGGATTGATAACATTTGATAACCACGGAATCAGATCACTCGGTAACTGTCCGTTCGTAAGTCCCCCTAAGTCACTCGGCACTCCGTTGTCCATTACCCAAGAGATCAGATCGCAATAATCGGCAGTCGTCGCATTCGGGAAAATATTGCCTAATGAGGTGAACACTCCGTTCATGGCATCTTCCAGGTTGCCGTTGACAAGTCCGGAACCTATACCTACCAATGCAGGATAAAGTGAACTGTAATCGCCACCGGCTATATTCTGTATCGTTTTGGCATCAGTTCCCATATTTCCCAGAATATCAGTGATGGAAGTTCCTTGGGTAGGGCGTACGATATTATCGGCACTGTAATAGAAACGTCCTTTAATCTTATGTGACGTACCGTTTTCCGGATTCACATAGTTGATGAACGGATCGATATGGAAATTATTCTCTTCACGTCCCATGTTGGTGAAAGGAGACGGTTTGTACACTTCCGTTGGTGAACGCCAGATAAAGAAGTCACCATATTGATTGGAAAGGAAATCGACATTGAAACCATAATTCAACAGTTTCATTCCCATATCAGGCTGATGATAAGTGAGGCTCCCTCCCATACGGAAACGTTTGTTGTATCCCTGTTGGCGGTATCCTTCGTCAGTGAAAAGATTGATTCCTCCGCTGACATCGAAATTGCCGATACGACGGGAGTGGGAGAGGTCGAATCCTTCGTAAATAGGATTCCGTATACCGCTAAGAAGACTTCCGCGCAGGATCGGTTTAACAGAATATTTATCATCTTTCCAGAAACTCTTGTCGCTCCATTGGTATTCGTCGTTTTCCGCATCACCATATACTCCCACATAAGCACTGAAACGTGTTTTCGGAGTCAGTCCCGGACGTGCAGTACGGATGTTGATAATGCCGTTCAAGGCTGATGACCCGTACAACACGGAGGAAGCTCCTTTAATAACTTCCACCTGTTCTACATTTTCTAAAGGTATGGTGTTCCAATTGATTTCACCGGTTTTTGGATTCAGGGTACTCATGCCGTCTATCAGAATCTGGCTGCGTGCACCTACACCGTAAGTCCATCCGCTGCCACCGCGCATAGAGGGCTGTTTGTCTACAATGTCTACACCGGGCAATGTACGGAGTGTGGAAGAAATATCTGTCGGTGCCTGACGGGCAATATCTCCGGCTTTCACCACATCCATGGAAACAGTAACGTCACTCAACTTCTGTTCAAAGCGTCCGGCACTAACCACCACTTCTTCCAGTAGCTTTGTGCTTTCTTTCATATAAACGTCTTTCGTGATGACTTCACGCTTATTGATAACAATTGGCATCAATACATCTTCATAGCCTACATAACTGAATACAAGATCGACTCCTCCCTCGGGCAGTTTGATTTCATATTCTCCATTGATGTTGGACACTGCTCCCTGATTGCCATGGAGTTTGTATGTGACGGCTGCGCCTACCAATGGCTCATTGGTTCTGGCGTCGTATATATGTCCTTTCAAGGTTTGGGCAAAGCTGCTTCCGAAACCGGTTAGGGATAAAAGGATTATCAGAGTATATAATTTCTTCATTGTTCTTATTCTTTAATAGTATATTAATTTTGAGGTACGAGATCGAGTCCCAAGTCAAAACTTTGAACTAGCAATGCACATTCCGGCCAAGTGATAAATAGCATATCTATTAGCGGTTCGAGAAATCCGGCAAGTCCGGCCATTTCCGGTGGTAATAAACTTGGCAGCATTTTTAATACTATGGGATGAAAATCTCCAAGAAGCTTTAATATCGGAGCTATTCCTTCTTTATCAAGGTAAATGTATGAGTGACCATTTTGTATCTTGATGTGCATAGGTATTCCGTTTGATAACCAATCAAAGAACGTTGCAAAAGATTGATCGTTCATGCTAACGATAAAACCTAGAATCTCATTTTGTAATTGACCGTTTACTGTTTTCAGAAGACTCTTAAGTTTTAAGGCATCCATGCTGAAGATGGCATCCGAGATGGAGCTTATGATGTTTTTGTCGATCACTTTTCCACTGCCGGAAGCAACCTGTGAAATGATTGCCGGCAGATCGAGCTTTATAACAATCTTGCCATCCCTTTGAAACCAGTATGCCAATCCTTTGGGAGAAGTCGTATATTGATAATCTTTAATGGCATCCGTAATCATATCCTGATCCTCTATATCCATATTTAAAAAGGCAGTCAGAACATTACCGATAAATAAATCCTTGTTTTCCTCGTTAAAAGCATCTCCCGAATAATTGGCAATGATATTTCCATCCGGTTCCAATGTTATATCTTTCAGGATGCAAGGCAACAAGTATCCTAATAATCCCTGCAGAACACTTCCCATGTTTTGACCGTTGTAGCTGGTTTCTGTGGCTTCTTCTGTTTCCGGAAATCTGAAGTAAATGGCACATGAAGTCATCTTGTCATCTTTTTCCTCCCATTGATATCCATTTCCCTCATCTGCAATAACCTTTCCTGTTCCATGCTCTACATCTGCGAAACGATAGTTCTTAGCCCATAAATTAGCATTTGCCATCGTTACGTCAGCCAGATTTAATATAAGTCTGCCTTTCACTACGCGTCCCTCATAATTAAAGGTGCTTTGGGTGGTAGTACCGATGCCTTTGCCTTGAAAAGAGTATCCCTCTGCATCTCCTGTGAGAGGTATATGAGTCAGCTTTAATGCCTTTTCTCCCGGAAGAATATCATAAAAAGTAAGATTAGCTGTCTCACCCTTTACTGTGCTGAAATCCACCGATTTCCCAGTCATATTTTCGCCGTTGTATGCCAAAGTCAAGGTAGGATTCGGATTCGAAAATTTATTGGAATAATTGGCCGTTACGTCTACAGGATCGGGGCCTGGATAATCTTCACTACAAGAAGTCAGTATTCCTGTTACACTCGTGAATATAAGCGATATTATAAGTGAAATCTTTTTCATTATCATTCTCTTTTATAGTGATTGGTAATTATTTGGTCGATGGAACTAAGTCCAATCCTAAATTGAATAATTGCATGAGTTTCCATTGTTCAGCAATCATAGCCAAATCCAATGAAAGTCCTCCTAAATCGACTTTAATTCCGGATAGTATGTTGATGACAGGAGTTAATGTCTGATAGTCCAGGTATAGATAGGTATGTCCATCTTTGGTATGGGTTATATTCATGGGAATACCATTTTTGATGCAATTGAATAAAGCGGTAAAAGAGGCATCGTCCACCATTACCAAGTAACCTAATATATCATTATTCACAATTGCATTAAGAGTGGAAAGCAGACTTTTGAGGCGAATGGGGTCCGTTTTGAGAATGGCTTCAGTAATCCCGTTGATAAGCTCACCATCTATCTGTTGCTGGCTATTCTTAATGATTTCTGTAATGATTGCGGGAATATTTAGTTTTAATATTAACTTGTTATTGGCTTGTCCCCAATAAGCTAGTCCATTAGGAGATTTCTCATAAGTACGGTTTTCTATAACGGTTTGAATTTGTTTTTGAACAACTTCTGCTTCATCGCCATTCAAAGGTAAGAACAGTAACTCTTCATTTATTGGATCTGAAGAGTAATATGCTGTAATAGTACCATCCTTTTCCAGTTTGATATCTTTTATTAATTGAGGTATGAGCGTCTGAAGAATACCCGGGGCAAGGTTACCTAAGAGATACATTAATGAAGCTTCGTCAGTTCCTATCCCTTCTTTAGGTTTCATATCGAAATAACAGGCACCTTTGTACTGTACAGGATGAAATTCATTCGTAAGATCCTGAACCATTTCATAAAGAGCGAAGTCGTATTTGTTAACCAGCTTTTGGGGATCAGCCATTACCACATTCAAATCCAGCTTCATCGTTTTCGGAGTAATGCTACCGCTGTATTTCACCGTAGCTCCTCCCATCGTGATATTTGTTCCGCTGAAAGTGTAATACCCTTTCTCTTCATTCTCATACAGTTGGATATGACTGATAGGAGTTTCCTTTTCTCCGGGAATCACATCATTCAGTGTCAGTGTTCCCGTTTCACTATCTCCTGTCTTGAAACTGACAGTTTTTCCAACGAGTTTCTCTCCACTGTAGGTTAGGTCTAGCGTATATGGTTTAATATACGAGCCATATTCCTGACTAATTTCTCCCGGCCAAAATAGCTTGTCATTGTAAGTCTCTTCGCATGATGTAAAGAAAAATACCGCGCAAGCTACATAAAATAGTTTTCGTAGGTTTCTCATTTTGCTTTTTGTTTTTATTGCGTATTTAATAAAACTTTGCAAAGTTCGACTAACAATTCTTTATTGTCAAGGTCTGTTTTTTATTTTAATGTTCTATTTTTAATTGTGTATGGCGAAAGTGCTTAAAATGAGAAAATAAATGTGTTCTATTTTTAATATTGATTGTTCTTCTTTTAAGAATGGCTGTAAAAAGAGAATGAAGAGAGCTCTAAAAAAGCAAACGGTTTCCCACCTGTTTTTCACAGGTGAGAAACCGTTCGTTTTTTTCTTCTCTATTTCCGACTCTTGCGGAAAGTTTAGAATGTAATATCCATCTTTACAACAAAAGTACGTGGAGCGGCAACTGCCATCGGGCGATAGCTATATTCCTTATTCAGCAAGTTGTTTACCATAAACTGGAAAGCAACCTCTTTCGTGGCTTTTACTCCAAGACGCATGTCAACGGTGGCATAGTCCGTATTGTGCTTTTTCCAGTAGCTCGCCAGACTTTCTCCTTTGGAATAGCCGAAAGCAACGCCACGAACATAATCCATCAGGTCAAGTTGTGTTTTCGGACGTTCATCCATCATCAGGTAGTCCACAGCGAGGATTTTGCTCTTCCAGGCAACGTTGGCACCCAGATTGATACGTTTCCACTGGAAATCTACCGTGGCTTTGAAGCTATGCTTCGGACGATATTTGAGATACTTACCTGTGTTCGATTTCTCTTTCATCTGAAGAGGATCGGTATAAAGTCCTTCTACCGCATTGCGCTCCTGATAATCAGCATCGCGTGGTTCAGTATATACATATCCTAAATTATAGAACAACTTCGTGTTCTTATTAAAGTTATAAACACCGTTTGTCGAGATTTCCACTCCGTAGATCTGGGCTTTCGATACGTTATGGAACTGTGCTCCAATACCGAAACCTTGACCGTCAGTTAACATTCGGACAGCATCGCCGATACTGTTAATCATCGTATAATCGGCATTATTGAAGAGGCCGAACTGGAATTCAACCATATCTTTATACTGTGTATAGAATCCGGCAACATCTACAAATCCCTGGAAATTACCGATTTTGTATCCTTGCTTAATCCCCAATTCCGCGTTAAATCCTTTTTCCGGCTTAATGTCCAGATTCGGATAAACACCGACTCCACCGATATCCTTGCGCAGGTATTTTTCATTGATGGACGGATTACGGTAACCTTGACCGAAGCTGGCACGGATAAAGCTGTAATCGGCCAACTGATAATTTAATCCTGCACGGAACACCGGACGGAACGGAACCTTGGTTCCGAAGATCTTTGTTTCCGCTTCACGATGATGATTGTTCACCCGATAATATTCGGCACGTACACCGGCAGATACACTCAAGCGATCCCAGAAACGCTGGTCATACTGGAAGAAAGCGGCTATGTTATCGCTTTTATAGACCTCGTCCATGATGGCGGAATCATAACGTACATGCTCATAAGTGGCTCCCGTAGTGATTTGCGCACCACTGTCCCATTTCTTGTTGAATTGATAGTCGAGATAGTAGTTCGTACTTTTGTCAGTCTGCGTTTTCGGAGTGTTTCGTGTTGGGTTGAGCATACCGGATACCCAGGGGATCAGATCACTCGGTAACTGTCCGTTCGCAAGTCCGCCCAAATCACCGGGTACCCCGTTGTCCATCACCCAGGAGATCAGATCGCAATAATCGGCAGTTGTTGCATTCGGGAAAATATTGCCCAATGAGGTAAATACTCCATTCATGGCATCTTCCAGATTTCCGTTGATAAGTCCCGAACCGATACCGACCAAGGCCGGATAGAGCGAACTGTAATCACCGCCTGCAATATTCTGAATAGTCTGGGCATCTGTTCCCATATTTCCCAGAATATCACCGATGGATGCTCCCTGGCTGGGGCGCACGATATTGTCGGCACTATAATAGAAACGGCCTTTAATCTTATGTGACGTACCATTCTCCGGATTTACGTAGTTGATAAACGGATCGATATGGAAGTTGTTGTCCTCCCGTCCCATATTGGTAAAAGGAGAGGGCTTGTACACTTCTGTCGGCGAACGCCAGATAAAGAAGTCTCCATATTGATTGGAAAGGAAATCAATATTGAAACCATAGTTCAACAGTTTCATTCCCATGTCCGGTTGATGATAGGTAAGGTTACCTCCCATACGGAAACGCTTGTTGTATCCCTGCTGACGGTATCCTTCATCGGTGAAAAGATTCATGCTCCCGCTGACATCAAAATTACCTATACGACGGGAGTGGGAGAGATCGAATCCTTCGTAAATTGGGTTTCGGACACCACTAAGAAGACTTCCGCGTAAAATAGGTTTGACCGAATATTTATCCTCTTTCCAGAAACTCTTGTCACTCCATTGGTATTCGTCATTTTCCGCATCACCATAGATACCTACGTATGCGCTGAAACGTGTTTTCGGAGTCAATCCCGGACGTGCGGTACGGATATTGATAATACCGTTCAGAGCCGACGAACCGTACAGTACGGAGGAAGCTCCTTTGATAACTTCAATCTGCTCGATATTCTCCAAAGGCACGGTGTTCCAGTTGATTTCTCCTGTTTTGGGATTTAGCGTACTCATTCCATCCACCAGAATCTGGCTGCGTGCACCCACTCCGTAAGTCCATCCGCTGCCGCCACGTATAGACGGTTGTTTGTCTACGATGTCTACGCCGGGCAATGTACGGAGCGTGGAAGAAATGTCCGTTGGTGCCTGACGGGCAATATCACCGGCTTTCACTACATCCATAGAAACGGTAACGTTACTGAGTTTCTGTTCAAAACGTCCGGCACTGACCACTACTTCTTCCAGTAGTTTGGTGCTTTCTCTCATGTAAACGTCTTTGGTCACTACTTCACGTCTGTCGATCACAATAGGCATCAGCACATCTTCGTAGCCCACATAACTGAAGACCAGATCGACTCCGCCCTCGGGCAGTTTGATTTCATAAGCCCCGTTGATGTCCGACACGACTCCCTGATTACCTTGTAATTTGTACGTAACGGCTGCTCCTACTAATGGCTCATTGGTTTTAGCGTCATATATATGTCCTTTCAGCGTTTGAGCAAAACTGTTCCCAAAGCTGATGAAGCATAGTAGCAAAGTTAGAATATATATTTTCTTCATTGTTCTTGTATTTTCTTGTTTATAGAAAGGTGCTTCTTATTAGTTGTTGACTGTAAGGTCTATACCTATATGCAGTTTGGTGATGGTAGACCAACCCTTATAAAGCGGCATGATATAACTGTCGAACAGCATCGGACCAAAATTGGGAATACCTGCCATCAAAGGTTCCAGACTGGGGAGGAAAGGAATGAACGGAGTCAATGCATCTTTGGTTACGTACAGATAAGTGTGTCCGTCTTTCTTCTCCATTTGCATGGGGATTCCCTCTTTTATCCAGCCGAACAGCATTTGGAAAGTGGCGTTATCCAGACCTGCCAGCATGGATAATATGGAATTATCCAGTTGACCGCTGATAGTACTTAATATATTCTTGAGTTGAACCGGATCTGAATTCAGGATAGCGTCTGTCAATAAAGCCATCAGATTCTGATCGATACTTTTCCCCTGCGATTTCATGACTTGAATGATAATTGCCGGAAGATCCAGTTTCAGATAGAAATGATCGTTCTTCATATACCAGTAGGCCAGTCCTTTGGGAGATGGAGCATAAATCCGGTTTACCCCCTCCGTGGCATTGATAATATCCTGTTGCTGGAAACCTCCCATCGGATAAGGTAAGAATAACTTATACATAACGAATGTAGCGACTTTATTCATAGATTCGGGATCTTCCATGTTTATTTCACTGAACTTCTGCTCTCCCAGCATCATTTCATCCGTTGTATAATTGGCTGTGATGTATCCGTTAGGTTGTAAGGTGACGTTATCGAGAAGCTGTGCCAGAAGATAACCACCCATTCCTTTCACCAGCCCTGTCATGACCGCATAAAGGAAACTGCCATCACTGCTTAGTTCAATATCCATGTCTACATAAAGAGGTGCGGCAATCATTTTACCATCGGATTCCCCCCATTCGTACAGGCCGGTATCCGAATTGCGGATCATATCCTTTCCTCTGCCGTATATGATGTCGCTAAGTGCATAAGTGTTGGCCATTTGTGCGCTGTTCACCATCTTTATATTGGTCAGGTTCACTGTCAACTGGCCGTTTTCTACACGTCCGCTATAATTAAAGGTACTGCCGGTTAAATTTCCCGTGCCGTTGCCGGAAAAAGAGTAACCGTTAGCATCTCCGGAAATAGGTATATCAGTCAGTTTGAGTGTTTCTTCTCCGGGAAATACATTATAAAAAGTAACATTAGCCGTTTCTCCTTTCACTGTACTGAAGTCGACTGCTTTGCCAGTCATTTCATCCCCATCATAAGTTAATGTCAGGTTGGATTTGCTCAAGTATTTATTCGAGTAATTCGCTGTTACGTCCACCGGGTCCGGTCCTGGATAGTCTTCACTACATGAAGTCATCAAACCTGCCGTTCCGATGAGGCTGCTTATAAATAGTATAGATAATTTCTTCATATTCTTTATTTCTTTCATATTCATGGTTGATGTTTATTTCGGGGGTAAAAGGCCTAGTCCCAAATCAATCGTATTGGCAGAATTCCATAGGTAAGGCAATCCATTCTCGTCATTTGCCATGAGGTATCCGAGTAGATTCTTGAAGGTCGCATTGCTCGCCATGCTTTCCGGAAGCAATCCTTCCACTATCGGCTGCAATCCGGGTAATAACTGAATGAAAGCCGTGGTCGATTCTTTGGCCAGATAAAGATTGGTATGCCCGTTCTCTTCTTCCATTATGTTAAAGACAATGCCCTCGGTCAGCAAGTAGAATACTTGCCGGAAACTAGCATCATCCATATTAGCAATGATGCCGAGGAACTGATTGTCGAGTATGGCATTTAAAGTTCCAAGCAACTTTTTCAATTGAATAGGGTTCGACTTGGCAAGAGCTTCCGTAATGCCTGAAATCAGTCCCGGATCTATGGGAGTCTCACCGTCCTGGGTAGTCAGACCGATGATGGCCGGCAGATTGAGGTTCATCTTAATCTGTCCGTTGTTTGCTGCCCAGGTAATCAGATTGATGGGGGAAGCCGCCCATGTGCGATCTGCCAGCACACTGGTAATGTCGCTCTCTTTTAATGTACCAAGCATGAACTTGATGACAAATAGGGCAATCGTCCCCGTATCTTTATCGGGATCTATGTTACTGATAGGGATACTGCCAATATATACCGGACTGGTAGTGTAATTGGCGATCACGTTACCGTCGGGTTGCAAGGTGACTGATTGAAGAAGTTGCGGGATGAAATAGCAAAGCGCATTCTGAACCAGTTTCATTCTCATGAACAGTGTGCTGCCCGATTTGGTTAATTCTACATCGTCCAGATGGACATAGAATGCTCCGGTCAATATTTCACTCGATGATTCTTTCCATACGTATTGTCCTCCACTGGTTCCGACAATCATTTTCTTGCCTTTCGTAAAGCCGGATAAACCGTAACTTTTTCTCCATTTACTTTGTGGCATTGCTACATTCAAATCCAGTTTCATCGTTTTCGGAGTGAGGGTTCCGCTGTATGTCACCGTTGCCCCTTTCATTGTGATATTCTTTCCACTAAATGTATAGGAATCTCCCTGTTCACATAAATCGATTTGGATAGGAGTTGTTTTTTCTCCCGGAATAATGTCGTTCAGTGTGATGGTTCCTTTTTCACTGTCGTCTGTTTTGAAATCGACAGTTTTTCCAACAAGTTTTTCTCCGCTGTAGGTCAGGTCTAAAGTGGCTGGTTTGATGTATGAGCCATACTTCTGGTTGAGCTCTCCCGGCCAGAATAGCTTGTCATTATAGGTTTCCTCGCAAGATGTAAGGAGGGAAGCTGTACAAGCTACATAAAGAAGTTTTTTCAAAGTTCTCATTCTCTTTTAGGTTTTATTTTAATGTATTATTTAAAACAGTGCAAAGTACGGTGAATAGGTGACTGCCGTCAAGCTCCATTCTTGGGATTCAATGTTCTATCTTTGTTATTTTCTAAAGAACACTCCTAATAAAGAAGAAAACAATGTTCTGTTTGTAAGATATAAGATACCATTTTTGAACTCTTTGTTTGGAATTCGGATGGAATGGATATTTTTGATAAACTAAAAAACTAGACGATGATAATAAACGACTCCTTTCCCAAATTTGACCTTCCGATTGATTTTATAGCAGATGATAGTATCACTGGGGATATTTTAAACTATTACAGTAATTTCCCATGCAAAATAAAAGCCGGTGTCTTTGTACTCTGTACCGAAGGGATGGTGAAAGCTACCATTAATTTGTTGGAGATTGTCATTCGTAAGAATGATTTTGTAATTGTCCTTCCTAATTCGTTTATTCAGATACACGAAGTTTCGTCTGATACCCGCATTTCTTTTGCCGGTTTTTCATCCGATTTTATGCTTTCCGGCAACTATGTGGAAATCCTGCTAGACTCTATGCCTATGATCTTAAATAGCCCTGTCATTTCTCTGCAAGACGATATTGCCGGCTTGTATCGAAATGTATATCTTTTGCTGATTCGTGCTTATACACTTCCACATTCATTGGAAAATAAAGACATAATACGCTCCATACTGGCTATTTTCTTACAGGGAACGAAAGAACTGTATAAACGCTATGGCAGGAAGCTTGACGAACCTTTGAGAAGAGAGCAGGAGTTGTACAGGCAGTTTATACAGCTGCTGATGGCTCATTATACCAGTGAGCATGAAGTGGCATTTTATGCAGAAAAGTGTGGAGTTACTGCAGCGCATTTCTCTAGTGCAATTCGGAGAGCAAGCGGATACAGTCCGTTGGCAATCATCACGGAGATTATTATCATGAACGCGAAAGCACAACTGAAAACCACCCGGTTGCCGGTAAAAGAAATAGCATTCTCTTTGGGCTTTAACAATCATTCCTTTTTCAATAAATACTTCCGTAAACAGGTGAAGATGACTCCGCTGGAATATCGCGAGAAATAAATCTTTGTTTGCTTAAAATTGGGCTATACATAAAAACAGGATGTTTTATACATTTTCCCTGCTTTAATTAGAACCGGTGTGAGGGCAGCAATTCAAAAGGAGCTTAAATGTTTGTTTGAAGAATGTGAAAAGGTAGCACTTTGCTGATAAATCATTCTTTTTGCACTAATCTTACGTCAGAATCGGAATAAATGAATCTCTCTTTTTCTGATGTATAGCTATTTGCCAGATCAGCAATCAGCGAAGTTAGAAGTGAAATAGCTTGGAAACGACTCTTATTTCAATCTACAAATCCTTGCTCACCGATGAACGGTAGCTTGGTCGGTGAGCAAGGAGGCGTTCCTCACCGACCAAGGATACCTTTCATTAAAAGAACGGACGTTTTCATACAATGAAAAACGGTCTGTTTATCCTTTATTTATACATAATAAGGGGTGTGATATGCATATTCTTGCACTAAATTAGGCATTTTATTTTCTATTTGATTCGATTCATGACCATTGCTGAATAATAGAATCTTAAAAATAGAACAGAACTGTTTATTGCTGTAATACAGTCGATTCACCGATAAGAATCTCCCGTTCATTGATTTTTTTTCCTTTTTCTGCTTCTCTGTCATACATTTGTTACAGTATTGTAACATTTGCTACTCTAATCCCCTATGAATATGAACGAGACATGTAATGTGACCACCGCACTTTCCGCTTTCTCCTCCATTTCTTTGGAAGAGATGAGTACCATCCGTTTGATGAACCGTACCGACACAAAGTATATCGTTTCACTCTCTGCCCTGATGGACGTATTGCAACGGGCAAGTAACTGTTATCGTGTGCAGGAGGTGCAGGGAGAACGGAATATAGTTTATCACACTACCTATCTCGACACTCCCGATTACGCCATGTATCTGGCTCATCAAAACGGAAGAGTGATCCGTGAGAAAATCCGTGTAAGGACGTATGTCTCTTCCGGTCTGACTTTCCTGGAAGTGAAAAATAAGAATAATAAAGGGAGGACAGATAAAAAGCGGATCCGGGTGCAAGGAGTAAACTCGTTGCGTCAGGATGGAGGAGAAGAGTTTCTTCGCAATTATGCCTGGTATGAGTTGTCTACCTTGAAACTTCTACTGGAAAATCATTTTCATCGTATTACATTGGTGAATAAGGCAATGACAGAACGGCTGACCATCGATACCGGTGTGCATTTCCATCATCTCATAACCGGAACAGAAGCAAGATTGGAAAATCTTGCCATCATAGAACTGAAGCGCGACGGGAGAACTTATTCACCCATCGGTGAAATACTGCGCGAACTGCATGTGCGGCCTTCGGGAATTAGTAAATATTGTGTGGGAACCGTACTCACAGCCGGGAACTTAAAATATAATCGGTTTAAACCCAAGTTGAGAATGGCACAGAAGATAGCAAAGAAGCAACTAATGAATATTTAATATAAAACCTGAATAATATGTTTGATGAACTAAGTGATATTACATTAATAGAAACACCATTGATGGATAGCGCAGGTTTCCTGGAATTGTTGTTGCGATTCTGCTTCAATTTACTGGTGGTATCCTGCATTATTCATCTGTTTTATTACCCCAAGAGCAAACGGCGTGATTATTATTTCACCTTTACGCTGATAAGCATCAGCATTTTCCTGATGATTTTCTTATTGGGAAGTGTCAAACTGAAAATAGGTTTTGCGCTCGGTTTATTTGCCATTTTCGGTATCATTCGCTATCGGACCGAGTCAATGCCCGTGCGTGAGATGACTTATCTTTTTGTTATCATTGCCATTTCGGTAATCAATGCTCTTGCCGTAGAAATCAGTTATGCCGAACTGGTATGTACCAACTTGCTTTTCATTGTCAGTATATGGCTTTGCGAAAGCAATCGCTGGCTGAAACATATCTCCTGTAAATTGATTCAATATGACAGGATAGAACTGATAAAACCCGAAAGAGAATTGGACTTATTGCGCGATCTCCGCGAACGGACAGGACTTGACATTGTTCGTGTGGAAGTGGGACATATCGATTTTTTACGGGATACAGCCATGCTGAAAATCTACTATGAACCGCTGAAAGATGAGATAAATACGATTGATACGTTGACCCGCTTACCTAAAGAAAATGAATAAGGAAATGGAAGATAAGTCAGGCAGAGAAAGTAAGAAGAGACTCTGGGATACAGGCAGATACCTAGTTGGTTGCCTGTTATTGTTGTGTATGGCAGGGAAGAGTTATGCACAGGGAGATGATTTCGGCGTGTGGACCAGTGCGGAAGTGAAGAAAAAGATATTCTCCGGTTTCGATGCTTCTCTGGAAGGTGAATTCCGTACAAGAGACGGATTGCAGACGGTGGAACGCTGGTCGGGTTCGGCAGGTGTTTCCTATAAGATGTTTCGTTGGCTGAAAGCATCCGCAGGATATACGTTTATTCATTATTACCATCCGATGGAAGTCACTAAAAAAGGAAACTATATCCCCGAATATTGGCAGCCGAAACATCGTGTAAACTTGTCATTAACAGGAAAGGTGGACTGGCGCCGCTTCACGTTTTCCCTTCGTGAACGGTGGCAATATACTTATCGTCCCAGTCAGTCGGTCCCCAAATTCGATGGTGATGACGGGAGTGTGAAGAATGATGAATATATCAGTGGAAAAGGAAAAAATGTGCTTCGTTCCCGTCTTCAGGTGGAATATAATATACGTAAATGTGCTTTTACGCCTTATACTTCATGTGAACTTTCATATTCGTTGAATGAGATCGGTGCTTTTGAAAAGTTGCGATGGACATTGGGGACGGAATGGAAACTAAGTAAGAAACATGCTCTCGATTTTTATTATCTGTATCAGAATAAGGCAGACGACGATGAGGCAAACGGGCATGTGATCGGTGCAGGATATTCATTTAAGTTTTAATATATAAAACGGGAAATTATGAAAAGAATAGTGTTGTTTTGGATACCGCTTTTATTGCTGTTGTTGGTGAATTGTACGACGGAATCATTCGATTTCGGCGATCAGGAAGGAATATTGGTCGAAGGTTCGGGAGGTGGAGGAAGCAGTCAGCCCAACCCGACGATTCCCGAGGGATCGGAAGACTTATTGGGATTTACAATCGCTTTTGATGAAAGTGATAGGACGACGTATGGAAGCATGTCGGAAACGGTCACTTCCGATGATGATTTTATAGAGAACTCCCAATTTGCCTCCGTGGTGACGATTACCTATAATGGAACGACTGCCACGGTAGGTAATGGAGTTTCCGGAGTGGAAGTATCTTCCAATGGGGCGCATATTGTGGTCAATTCTACGGTCAGCGGAGTAGAGTATGTGTTGAACGGGACTACTACGAACGGCTCGTTCAAGGTATACAGCGAAAAGAAATTCAAATTATCACTGGCGGGGGTGTCTATACTCAATCCGGTAGGTGCTGCCATTAATATCCAGTCTTCCAAACGTGTGTTTGTGGTATGCGCGGATGAAACAACGAATGTGTTGACAGATGGGTCTTCTTATACGGCAACTACTGATGGAGAGGATATGAAAGCCTGTCTGTTCAGTGAGGGGCAGCTCATTTTCAGTGGAGGCGGGTCACTCACAGGTACCGGAAATTATAAACATGCCATCACAAGCGATGATTATGTGCGTTTCCGTAGCGGGTGTAATATTACGGTAGTTTCGGCCAAAAAAGATGGAATCCATACCAATGAATCTGTGATTATCGGCGGCGGAATACTGAATATATCTTCAGACGGCGATGCTATTCAGTGTGAAGAGGGAGGAATTACGATGACCGGAGGCTTTGCAAAACTCTCTACAACGGATAATAAAGCGCATGGGTTGAAATCCTGTCTGGATGTGGTAATCAGTGGCGGTGCTATTCAGGCACAAGTGGCGGGAGCAGCCTCCAAAGGAATATCCTGTGATGGTAACCTGACCATCTCCGGAGGAAAGCTGACTGCATTCACTTCTCAAACCGCTCTTTATGAAGATAATGATTTAAGTTCGTGTGCAGGAATTAAATGTGACGGAAATATCCTGATTACAGGAGGCGAAATCGCTATTCAGAGTACAGGTGGAGCCGGTAAAGGTATCAACTGTGACGGTTCGATTACCATCAATGACGGCACGGTGAAAGTGATAACTACCGGTACGCAGTGTGTATATGGCAAGCTCGACTCGTCGGCAAAAGGAATCAAAGCGGACGGTGCGTTGACAATCAATGGAGGAACGGTGCTTGTGAAGGCTACCGGTGGGGAAGGTAGTGAGGGTATCGAGAGTAAAAGTGTGTTGACTGTCAATGAGGGTACAGTTGCCGCGCTTTGTTACGATGACTGTATGAATGCAAGTAACAGCATTGTTCTTAATGGTGGCAATATTTATTGTTATAGTTCCGGAAATGACGGCATTGACTCTAATGGTACGTTGACCATTACGGGGGGAGTGATCGTATCGTCGGGTACTACTTCTCCCGAAGACGGATTCGATTGCGATCAGAATACCTTTAAGATTACCGGGGGGATTGTTCTGGGTATTGGAGGAGGAACAAGTACACCTACATCAAGTGTATGTACGCAACGCACTGTGATCTATGGCGGTTCGGGAAGTAACGGAGAAATACTGAATATCCAGTCGGCCGACGGAACCAGCGTACTGACCTATCAGATTCCCCGTGCTTATTCTCAAATGACGGTATTATTCAGTAGTCCGAATCTGACCTCGGGCGGTAGTTATACTATCTCAAAAGGAGGAACGGTTTCCGGTGGTTCCGAGTTCTTCGGGTTATATTCGGGAGCCACTTATTCCGGTGGCACACAGGCGGCAACATTTACTGCCAGTTCGATGGTGACACAAGTCGGCAGCACTTCCGGCGGTGGCCAGCCCGGTGGTGGAGGCGGTGGACATGGACCTGGTGGATGGGGATGGTAAACAGCAGTTTACCGTCGAAATCCGTTCTTTGGTCGATTCTATTTGTGATAAAACAGGTTCGGTTTTATCTTTGTTTCGATAATCAGAAGCAATGAGGCATGAAAAGACTGCGTAAACAACACGTGCTGGAGCAGAGTATTTACGGAGCTATCTGGATCGTAATATTTCTTCTTCCGCTGATAGGCGGATACTTTGCCATGAGTGGAGGACTTGAACGGGAGGAAACCCGTATGGTGATCCGCGAATCATGGTTGAGTATCCTTCCTTTTTTCGTGCTTTTCCTGTTAAACAATTATGGGCTGGTTCCCTATTTCCTTTTTAAGAAAAGGTACTGGCAATATACTGTTTCGTTGATTTTTGTAATAGGAATGATTTGTTGGCTTTCTCCGTTTTCTTTTGCCAATCATTCCCCCAAAGATTTCAAGCGAGGAGAGTTGCCTCTTCGTATGAAGGAGAACCGGAGAGACCAGATTATTAAGATGAGAGAAAAGGCGAGGGAGGAAGGGGATGTGCATTGGTATGAATCCAATCCCGAACAACGTCCTAGGGGAATGGGAGATCCAAATGGTCCCGGAAGATTTCCAAAACCGACTCCTTTTCCTTATCCTCCTTTTGTGCTCCGCTATCTTATTCATTTCATCATTGCCTTTTTGATGGTAGGGTTCAATATCGCCATCAAACTTTTCTTTAAATCTTTCCGTGATGAAGAAATGCTGAAGGAACTGGAACATCAACGTTTGCAGTCGGAACTGGAGTATTTGAAATATCAGATTAATCCTCATTTCTTCATGAATACGCTCAATAATATTCATGCGTTGGTGGATATTGATACGGGGAAAGCGAAAAGTACGATTGTGGAACTCTCTAAACTGATGCGTTATGTGCTTTATGAAGCGAGTAATAAAACGATTTTGCTTTCACGTGAGGTTCAGTTTCTTAAAAATTACATTGCCCTGATGAGTTTGCGCTATACCAACAAAGTGTCTATTCAGATGGATTTTCCGGTCGAAGTGCCCGAAGTGCAGATTCCTCCTTTGCTTTTTGTCTCTTTTGTGGAAAATGCTTTTAAGCATGGGGTCAGTTATCGGAGCGAGTCTTTTATTCATGTCTTGATGCAGTTGGATGAGGGCAACCGGCTTTCATTCCGTTGTTCCAACAGCAATAATGGTTCGGCTGACGAACAGCATCATGGCATTGGACTTGAGAATATCCGTAAGCGGTTGAGGCTTTTATTTGGCAATGATTATACGCTTTCCATTACCGAAGAGGAACATAAATTTGATGTCTTACTTATTATACCTTTATTAGAATGAAATGTATAGCAATAGATGATGAGCCGTTAGCATTGACGCAGTTGTCGGATTATATATCCCAGGTACCTTTTTTGTCTTTGGTAAAGTCATGCCAGGATGCGTTCGAGGCAATGAAGATATTGTCCGAAGAGGAGGTTGATTTGATCTTTGTGGATATTAATATGCCCGATTTGAACGGATTGGATTTCATACGTTCTTTGGTGAACCGTCCGTTGGTGATTTTCACTACTGCTTATTCTGAATATGCGGTAGAGGGTTTCAAACTGGATGCCGTAGATTATCTGCTGAAACCGTTTGAGTTCCAGGATTTATTGAAAGCGGCGGATAAAGCCCGCAGGCAATTTGAATATCGTTTGTTGGAACAACAGGGTGAAATAGGAAATGCTTCGCAGATAAAAGGAGATTCATTATTCGTGAAGAGCGATTACAGAGTGGTTCGCATCGATGTGAAGAATATCCGCTATATTGAGGGGATGAGTGAGTATGTGCGTATCTTTGTGGAAGGAGAGGACAAGCCTGTAATAACGCTTGCCAGCCTCCAGAAAATGGAAGAACGGCTTCCCACGCATTTCATGCGGGTCCACCGTTCTTATATTGTCAATCTTCGCAAGATTACCGAAGTTTCCCGTCTTCGCATTATCTTTGATAAGAATACTTATATTCCTGTCGGTGATAATTATAAGGAGAAATTTACGGAATACATTGGGAAATTAAGCCTTTCTTAAATAATTATTTAATTCCCAGTTTTTTGGCAATTTCTTTAGGAAGTGCATCTTTATGCACCAGGATATTCATTGTCTTGTAGGCAACGAATGCTTTGGAAGCATACCAGATACCATCATATTTGCCTGATTTACCCCAAGAGTTTTTCACCATGAAGTATTCTTTTCCATTCTGGTCTTTAGCGATGCCGTAGATTACCATTCCGTGGTCGTCTGTTGTTTCCCAGTTGTCAAAAGCAACTTGACGCATTTCCTGGGTAATATCCTTTTCAGGGAAAGGTTTGGTGAATAGTTCTCTGCGTTTGTCGGCGGCAGTCAATCCTGTCCAACGGGCCATGTCTGAACCGGACAGTTCAGATTCTTTGGCTGCATCTGGCATTACGGCGATACCGTCACGTGAGAATCCTTGTTCGCTGACATCGCTACCCCATGCAAAGGTATAGCCTTTCTTTACTGCATTGTCCATAACAGCCATCAGTTCTTCGATAGGCAGGTTGTAAGACAGACCATTACGCCAGTTATCCTGAATTTCGATGGCGAATTGAGAATAGAACGGATGGTGTGTATAAGAAGTCAGTGATACATAGTCGTTATAGTTCAATCCCAGTGATTCGGCAAAAGTCTTCGGAGTATATTCTTTGCCTTTGTAGGTGAACTTCTCCGGACATGCTCCTAGGTAAGTGTCATAAATGGCACTTAGTCCGTTTTTCCATACCGGAGTCAGTTTGCTTAATTTACCTTTTGCAATCGCATTGATATAACCGGAAGCAACAGCATCCAGCTCATTATGTACCGGCAGTGTATCACCATACATAATACCCGGCATCACTTCTTGCGGAACGATACCATAATTCTTGATGCAATACATTACATCATAAAAACTTCCACCCGGAGAGAAAGAACTGTCACCGTGATAACGTACATAGTTTACTCCGCGATCCTGCATCGTTTTGTGTACAACAAACATTTCAGACAGGTCGTATTCACCTTTACCTAAACGAAGTAGTTCTGATTCAACAAATCCGAGAGTTGAGAAACTCCAGCAAGTACTCGAACGATTTTGGTTCTTGATAGAAGTTATCGGATTTTCTTTCACTGTCGTGAAAACAAAACCTTCTTCAGGTTTTGCATCTTGTGCCATGATGTTTAGGCTGAACAAGCCTAAAGCAGCAATAAGGATTGTCTTTTTCATTCCTATGAAATTAATATTAAATTGTTTTGGCTACAAATATAGGAAAGTTTCACCACAGAGTAACACAGAGTTTCACAAAGTTTTCTCTTTTTTCAAATGGACAGCTATCTTAATGACTTCCGTTTTATGACATTTTATTGTATCTTGGCGCGGTAAGTTCGCTCGGAGAAAGTAATATTCAGGAACAGGGAAAGGCTGTTTTCTTTTTGCATACCGTTAGGAATTTTCATCTGGCCTTTATATTTCAATCCGATAGAAAGGACGTTGTTATTGCGCAATCCGAAGTTAAGTCCGGTACTGACGTAATATTCGGTTGCCTTTTTCTTTTGAATGACGATATAGGAATTATTAATACCTGTTCCCAATAGGATGCTGACCGGATTACGATAGACATTGCCCAATGTATATCTTCCACCGACTGATAACCGGTGTTGATTCTCAAAACTGACATTGGATTGGGAAGATTGCATCCGGCTCCAGTCCACATATTTGTAGTCGATGGTTGCCATCCAACGTAGAGTGTTGTAGGAAGCTCCGAGCCCAAAGAATTGAGGAAGACATTGGCGATAGCGTTTCAGGCTTTTTTCAATATCATCTCCTCCCGAACTGCTACTAACGTATAAGTTATTATCCTGCTTAAAATCCTGCGAGTAACCATATACGGCACCGGCAACGAAAGAACGTTCGCGGTCTATAGCCCATTTATACTGTACACCGAAATCCGCATAAAAAGTATGTTTGTAGGAGCTGGTTTCTTCTGTGGCAGTACCTTGCGTCTCCGTTTGTGTGATGGTCCCCGTCACATAAGAAAGATTGGTGCCGACAGAAAATCTTTTTCCGAAAAGGTAAGCCGTGCTGATACCCATCTTGGAAAGTCCTCCTTCACCCTGAAAGAGAGAAGAGATAGTACCTCCATTGGTGCCTGCCACTTCTTCATCCAGCGTGATGGCATATCCCACACTGCTGACGGGAGCCATGAAAATTGCTCCATACCAGCGTGGCATAATCCGGCAGCCGATACTTAGGTTATTCAGATTTCCGGTGACGGAACGGTTACTTGCTCCTCGTTGCGAATAAATCTGGTATGCTCCCATGATACCGGCATCGATCTGGAAGCGTTGTTCGGTCAACTCTGTGAGTGAAGCCGGATTGGCATTGTTAAGGAAATTATTTCCTCGCAATGCAATGCCTGTGCCGCCCAGTCCGGCATATTGCCCGCCTTCCCCGGTAGAAAGTTCTCCCAGTCCGAACATGGAAGTAGGGGAGTTCGTTGTATTTTGTGCAATAACTATAGAGACAGGAGTATAGAATGCCAGAAGGCAAAACAAAATCTTTTTCATTGTTGATAAGTTTTGTAAAGTATGATAAGTTTGGTATTCTTTTTATTGGCGGTATGTTCTCCGTCGCCGAAAATAACGCCTTGAAGTGTGGTATAGAACAAGTTGTCCGGAAGAAATAATTGTAGTTTCTGACGATCATATCCGGTAGTTCCCAGGTTTGTTTGCAGGAAAGAGGTGATGTCAAAAGAGTAATAAGTCTCCTCATAAGACATCTCGTCGACTACTAGATTTCCGCTTTGTACGGAACTCCCGGTGAGGTCGGTGATTACACTTTGCGTCACATTTTCATTGTTGGCGGTGTAGAGAGCCAGGCTTTTGGGCAACGGGTACATGCCGTCATAAGTTCCTTTTACCGGATATAACTGTAACGTTGCGCTCTCGATAGTCACAAGCTCTCCTTTTTCGCAGAGATTATTTAAATGTGGGAAGTCGATGGTGACATACATACCTGTCATTCCCTGCAGGTAGACCTGATGCTCGCTTTTTCCGGAAGAGTATTCATTGCCGTCCCCACTTTGCAGGTTGGCTATCGGGATGTTTGAGCGGTCTTGTTCTATTTTGTTGTAAGTCAGCGTGCTGCTTGTATTGAAAACCAGTGTTTTTTCGTTCAGTGTTTCCGTAATCTGGTGATAGTAGACCGTGATGCACATACTGGAGTCGTTGACTTGAAATCCGCTGATACAAGCGTCATTTGCATCGGGTATAAAAGCAATTCCCTTGAAATAATCATGGAAGAAATCCTGGGATTGTACCCATCGGCCATCATTCAGCATCAAGTTGAACCATTCTTCTCCCCATGCATCCGGCAATCGTATTTCCAGTTCTTCGCTCGGTGAGCCCGGAGTAGGACGAAAGTCGAAAGATGCCAGTGGAGTTTCGTTGTAATAGGCAGTAGTAGTGTTGTATAGGTACCCTCTATCGTCCAGTTCTATATTCTTTGTCAGTTCATGCAGATGAATGCGTTGGGTTTTTAGTGTATCTCCCAGGTAATTGCCCGAAGAATACAGGCGTATGGTGATCGAGTCGAACTCATATTGGATGTTTTCATCAAAAGAATAGGAAGGTACTTCATACTCTGCGTAAAAAGAGGCGGTAATTTTCCCCCATAAGTTGTCGTCACGGTATCCTATCTGACAAACCGTATCTCCCGAAGTGGCTATGGAGTCGCTTAATACTGTACTAAGTAATACCGTACAAGTGTCCATCTGTTCGTTGAGGAATGAACTTTGTACCCATTTCGCTCCTATGGACGATGAATCGTCTACACAAGCGAAAAAAGAAAGAGATATAAAGAATGAAAAAAGTAGTATGATTGACTTCATGTAGTAAAAATGAAATTGGTTTTGTACCGGCAAAAGAAGAGGTTTTAAATAGTCCTCCAAAAAACTATCGACTAAATCTCTGTATTTGTCGACCTGAATTTTGTTGGTAGATAGAATGTCTTTATTTGTCGATAGTTTTTTTATGCGTGCCCGTTGCCGCCTACATTTGCGGTTGTAATCAACGACATATTTATGAATACGAAAATGAATAAATTACTTTGCATGATGGTGGTGCTGCTTTCATTGGCGGCATGTACGGATGATACTGAATATACGGCAGGTGTGTGGTATCGCCGTTCTGATTTTGATGGTGTGGCGCGTACGGACGCAGCTGGTTTTACGATTGGTAACGTAGGGTACCTCTGCACCGGATACCGGGGGAGTACCAAAGACCGTTTGAAAGATTGTTGGGCGTATGACATTGAGGCTAATTCGTGGACACAGTGTACATCAATGCCCGATGCAGCTCCAGCCCGGAATGCAGCTACAGGTTTTGCAGTAGGTACCAAAGGATATATTGCTACTGGTTACGATGCGACAAAAAAGGATTATCTGAATGATTGCTGGCAGTATGATCCTGCCACGAATTCCTGGAAGGAGATGGCTTCTATTCCGGATGGAACTGATGGGACTAATATCTATGGTAAACGGTATTATGCGCTTTCTTTCGGCATTGGTCAGTATGGGTATCTGGGTACAGGTTACAACGATAATTATCAAAAGGATTTCTGGAAGTTCGACCCGTCGGTGGGAGATAAAGGAGAATGGACAGCCATGAGTGGATTTGGCGGACAGAAGAGAATGGGCGGTATGGCCTTCGTCATAGATGATATAGCTTATATCTGCGGCGGTGAAAATAACGGTTCGGATGTGACGGATTTCTGGTGTTTTAATCCGGCAACGGGTACTTGGAAAGAATTGCGCGAACTTTACGATAAGAGTGATGATGATTATGACGACGATTACACTTCTATCGTCCGTTCTTATGCTTGTGCTTTCGTGATCGACGGTAAAGGATACATTGCTGCGGGGCAGACTGCTGGTGGTAGTTATCGTTCCAATTATTGGATTTACGACCCTCTGACAGACCTCTGGGATGGGGAAGATTTGACAGATTTCGAAGGAAGTACACGCTCGAAAGCCGTATGCTTTTCTACTGGAAAACGGGGAATTATAGCTACGGGAGGAGCTTCTACTTATTATTACGATGATACTTGGGAGTTGAAGCCTTATGAATATGAAGAGAAATAAAAAAATAATAGGTATTAGTTGCTTTGTCTTGCTGCTTTTAGTGGGAATCATATATGGGTATATGCATTCGATAAACATATATCGGCTGGAAGTAACCCAGATTGAAGGTAGTGGATACGGTTATAAGATTTATGAGAGAGAGCGTTTGATAATCGTTCAGCCTTTTATCCCGGTTGTATCCGGGAAAAGGCCTTTTCAATCGGTGCAAGATGCCCAATGTATCGGAAATTTAGTGCTGGAACGAATTAAAGCCGGAAATGAATTTGCCATATCAAAGGCTGACCTGGATAACTTGGGAGTAGTGTATTAATGCCACTATGTTGGCACAGTCATGCCACCTCATTGGCACGATAGTGTCAACATGGTGGCACTGTTGTGCCAATACGATGGCACAAACTAAAGCATTAAGTACAGATTATTTCTTCTCTTCTTCTTTGGGTGCAACTACATAATCTTCTTTGATAAACTCATCATACACCCGCTTGGGATGATCGAATGGTGCGGTTCCATTCTTCTGCTCATTGAAGTTTTCCCGGCGGAATTGTTTCAGTTTCAAATTATCTTCTGCATACTCCCTCAATTTCTTATGCTCATTTCCATAAAGCGAACTTTCAGTTACGTCAGAATTGAGCAGGTTTTCTTTAGGAGTGATAGTAGGTAGGAGCACTTGTTCCAACAGACCACGATAGGCACCGTTATATTCGCACCATACAATATCGTTGGTTACAAATATACGATAGGAGTACTTTGACCATGCGGTTTTGATTTCAATAGATGTAGCATAAATTTCAATGGTAGCTTCTGAACCATACGCTTGGTCACGGATCACAACGGTCGTCCGACCGCTCAGTTCTTCCTTCACGGAAGTTTGCCACTTATCAGAGTGTAAGATTTCTTCGATAATTTCCGGCAAATTTTCTTTAATCTCAAACTGTATTCTCATGGTGCTTGCCTGCGGGCAGGACTTTTTTGATTTTTTCCTCCTTAAACAATTAAGCTAGCCTAAAGTTACATAGATTGAAGCAAAAAAACAAGATTTTGTTTGAGAATTTGTTATTTTCGCCAAACTATCTGCCTTTTTCGTTTGTTTTTACCATAAATATGCACAAATCGTAAAAATAAAGTTTATGCGGAACAGGGCCCGGAAGAATTATGTCATTTATGTACTGATGTTACTCCTGTTTGGAGGGTTGATTTATGTTGCTATTGAAGAGGGTGACCGGTTTTCGCACTATGCGGTAAATGCGCAGAACATAGTACAGGGGAATCCATTCACTATGTTTCTCCAGTTTATACAGGATAATCTTCATCATCCGCTCACTACCTTGTTGATTCAGATTATAGCCGTACTGCTGATGGTGCGTCTTTTTGGCTATTTGTTCAGTCTGATCGGGCAACCGGGAGTGATTGGAGAGATTGTTGCCGGTATTGTGTTAGGACCTTCCGTACTCGGCTTTTTCTTTCCGGATGCTTTTCATTTCCTTTTTCCGGCACACTCGCTTACCAATCTTGAACTGTTGAGTCAGGTGGGACTGATCCTTTTTATGTTTGTCATCGGTATGGAGCTGGATTTCAGTGTACTGAAAAATAAAATAAATGAAACGCTGGTGATTAGCCATGCCGGAATCTTAGTACCCTTCTTTCTGGGCATCTTGTCTTCTTACTGGGTGTACGAAGAATATGCAGCTGCCCAAACACCGTTTCTTCCATTTGCTTTGTTTATAGGTATTTCTATGAGTATCACCGCTTTTCCGGTATTGGCGCGCATCATTCAGGAGCGGAATATGACGAAGACTCCTTTAGGGACGCTGACCATTGCTTCCGCTGCCAATGATGATGTGACAGCCTGGTGTCTGTTGGCAGTGGTGATTGCTATCTCCAAAGCAGGAAGTTTTGCCAGCGCACTTTATTCAGTGGGGCTGGCAGTTGTCTATATTGCGGTCATGTTTTTGGTTGTTCGACCGTTTCTGAAGAAAGTGGGAGAAGTATATGCCAACCGGGAAGCAATCAATAAAACATTCGTGGCATTTATTCTGCTCATTCTTATTATTTCTTCTTGTCTGACCGAAATTATCGGTATTCATGCACTATTCGGAGCCTTTATGGCAGGGGTAGTGATGCCGTCTAATCTGGGTTTCCGGAAGGTGATGATGGAAAAGGTGGAGGATATTTCATTAGTATTCTTTTTACCTCTGTTCTTTGCCTTCACCGGATTGCGCACGGAAATCGGTTTGATAAACAGTCCGGAGTTGTGGATGGTATGTTTACTGTTGGTGACGGTTGCTGTTGTCGGCAAACTGGGTGGATGTGCCATTGCCGCCCGTTTGGTGGGTGAGTCGTGGAAGGATAGTCTGACGATAGGGACATTGATGAATACACGGGGATTGATGGAGCTTGTCGCTTTGAATATCGGTTATGAAATGGGAGTTCTTCCTCCCTCTATATTCGTAATTTTGGTCATTATGGCGCTAGTTACGACCTTTATGACTACTCCTTTGCTTCATTTGGTGGAACATATTTTCGTACGTCGGGAAGAAAAATTATCTTTGAAGCACAAATTGATATTTTGTTTCGGGCGTCCGGAATCCGGGCGTGTGTTGTTGTCCATTTATGATTTGTTATTTGGAAAGCAATTGAAGAAAAATCATTTGATTGCAGCACACTATACGGTGGGCACGGATCTGAATCCGTTGAATGCCGAACATTATGCCAGCGAGAGTTTTGCTTTGCTTAATCAACAGGCGGCGAATTTGAATATCCAGGTAGATAACCATTATCGGGTGACAGACAAACTTGTACAGGAAATCATCCACTTTGTCCGTAAAGAACATCCTGATATGCTGCTTTTGGGAGCCAGGAGTCATTATCGTTCGGATATGCCGGGAACTCCGGGAGCAATTTTATGGTTAACGCTCTTCCGGGATAAGATTGATGAGATTATGGAGCAGGTGAAGTGTCCGGTGGCCGTATTTGTCAATCGTCAGTATCGGGAAGGCGCGACAGTCAGTTTCGTGCTTGGCGGAATGATTGATCTGTTTCTTTTTTCCTATTTGGATAAGATGTTGCAGAACGGACATTCGGTGCGTCTTTTCCTTTTTGATACGGATGATGAAGAGTTCCGTGGACGCATTGACGATTTGCAGGTGCGTTATCCGGAACAAACGATGATAGTGTGGTTTGCGGGAGTAGAAGATTTAGTGACTGAAGAGAAAGACGGGTTATTGATAATGAGCCATCTTTCTTATACGAAATTATCCGAGGATGAGGCTGTGATGCGTGAATTGTCATCTTTGCTGGTAATCCGCCGGAATAAGAATACGGGAGATAAAAATGAAGGACTTGAAAATTGATGAATCTACGGGATTAGTGTTGGAAGGCGGGGGAATGCGCGGAGTATTCACCTGCGGTGTGCTTGATTATTTTATGGATCACGATATCCGGTTTCCCTATGCGATAGGAGTGTCTGCCGGTGCGTGCAACGGGTTGTCGTATGCATCACGGCAACGGGGACGTGCCAAGTACAGCAACATTGACTTGTTGGAGAAGTATGATTATATCGGTCTGAAACATTTGCTCAAAAAGCGTAATATATTGGACTTTGATCTATTATTCAATGAGTTCCCCGAACATATTCTTCCTTACGATTATGAAACATATTTTGCTTCACCGGAACGTTTTGTGATGGTGACTACGAATTGCATCACGGGAGAAGCCAACTATTTCGAAGAGAAAAAAGACAGTCGCAGGGTGATTGATATTGTCCGCGCATCCAGCAGTCTCCCTTTTGTATGTCCTATTACTTATGTAGACGGGGTTCCCATGCTCGATGGAGGAATTGTAGATTCCATACCTTTGCAAAGAGCCATTACGGATGGCTGCACGAGAAATGTTGTGGTACTCACCCGTAACCGGGGGTATCGGAAAGATTCGAAAGACATTCGTATCCCTTCGTTTGTATATCGGAAATATCCGAAGTTGCGCGAAGCGTTAAGTCGGCGGTGTGCTGTTTATAATGAGCAGTTGGAAATGGTAGAGCGCATGGAGGATGAAGGACAGATTATCGTTATTCGCCCGTTAAAACCTGTAGCCGTAGACCGCATCGAGAAAGATGTGCAAAAGCTGACAGAGTTTTATCAGGAAGGGTACGAATGTGCGAGAGCCTTACTTGAAGAATAAACAAGTCTCCATAGTTGAACAATAGACAGGCTCTCCATGCTTTTTTGTTTTTCTTGAATGTCAGATAGGATAATTGGGCGTGTTCCCTTTTCATTTTGAATGGGTATATTGTTCAGCAGCCTTTTTTAGTTTCCTACCCATCAATTCTACCAGAGTCTTCGGATAAAGAACTTGTATTCCCTCGGCATATCCGAAGAATACTCGTTCTAACTCATGGTTGATGACGACTTCAATTTCCAGTATGACACTTCCGTCCGCCAATCTTTCCACCACTTGCTGGCTGCGGTGTATAGGCTTGGTTATGATGTAAGGTGCTTCGGCAGCGGCTACCTTGAAACCGATTTTCTCCGCTACGCTTCCGGAGTTTTTAGTGACTCCTACCAGATCATCGAAGAACGTGTTCGGATCGAAGAACGTATTTTTTATGTAATGTTCTTGTGGCAGAACCTCCAATGATTGTATTCTGTCCAAAGCTAAATTTTGCAAGATCCGTCCGTTTCCTCTGACACCATAAACGAACCATCGGTTGCGATACTCTTTTAATAGATAAGGATAAAAAATAAAGCTGTTGGCCGAACGTGCCTTGAACGAACGATATTTGAGCTGTATCGGATGCTCGTTTACAATCGCGTGATAGATCGTATCCAGATAATCCAGTCCTTTCAATGATTCATTCTTTTCAAAGTCAATGACAGGAGTGGTTTTCATCCGGGCAGAAGCAACGTGATCTTCCAGGCGGTTGATAATATCGCTCATTTCCGTAAAATAGGAGAAGCCTTTAAACTGCCTCAACACTTCCACTGCTTCCGACATCGTTTTCAGGTCTTGTTCGTTCAGCGGAGTTTGTGTAATGCTGTATTCCGGATCTTCGTATTTATAGTATTTATTTTCGTACACCACAATCGGAGCGTTATAACCCAGCTTCTCGCTGCGCATCATCTGTATATCCATTTGTACCGTACGTTTGCTTATGCCTTTATCGATGCCTTCGTATTCATAAAGGGCATCCGAGCAAGCATCTACCAAATCTTCCAACGTCCAGCGTCGATAAGGATTACGCAGACAGTTATCAATTGTTTTATAACGGATTAAGGCATTTCTATTTGCTGGCATAAGTAGAAGAATAAAGATTGGCCTCAAAAGTAGAAAAATAAATTCAGGAAAACAAAGAGGTTACAGGTCTTTATTCTTGGATGATAAAAGAAAATTCTTAGGATTTGTATCAAATTTGATACCCTTTGAAACAAAGTTTATAGGCGAAGGCGAAGATACCCCCTATCTTTGCCTTCGTCTATTTTGGATTAAAAGCTTGTATAAACTAGGAATACTTTGTTGCCATGAAAACAAACCCTTGGATGAAACTATGTAAAGGTGCAATACTTGCATTGGCAGTCTCTTACGGACTGACTTATTGCCACACCACTAAAAGCAAGTTGACCTTGGAACAGAAAGGGGATAGCCTGACTGTCATCCACATTACCAATCCGACTAATTATATATTGCTTCCTATAGAAGAGGAAGCTGCGGAAAGTCAGGTTCTGCTTGATACCGGAGAGGCTGCGGATACCGATATGGATATTCGTCTGGCACAGACTCAAGTGGACTATTTTGTTCCCTTTGCTTTGCCTGCCGGAGCGAAGGCTGCCACCGTCCGTGTTCGTAATAAATCAAAGGATGCACTTTGCTGGAAAGAAATCAAGCTATCTGATACTTTTGATACAGCCAATACGGAAAAGTTCCGCCCTGTTTACCATCATACTCCTCTCTATGGCTGGATGAATGATGCCAACGGATTGGTGTATAAAGATGGAGAATATCATTTGTATTTTCAATATAACCCTTACGGTTCTAAATGGGGAAATATGCATTGGGGACATTCTGTCAGTAAGGACCTTGTACATTGGGAACATTTGGCCCCAGCTATTGCCCGTGATACATTGGGACATATCTTTTCCGGCAGCTCTATTGTCGATCAGGAGAATGTAGCGGGGTATGGAGCAGGGAGCATCCTGGTTTTTTATACTTCTGCCAGTGACAAAAACGGGCAGGTCCAATGTCTTGCTTTTAGCAAGGATAATGGACGGACATTTATTAAATATGAGAAGAACCCCATCTTGTGCCCTGCTGATGGTTTGAGAGATTTCCGTGACCCAAAAGTGTTCCGGTATGAACCGGAAGATAAATGGGTGATGATTGTCTCCGCCGATAAAGAAATGCGTTTCTATGACTCTAAGAATCTGAAGGACTGGAACTATATGAGTAATTTCGGAGAAGGATACGGGGTACAACCTTGTCAATTTGAATGTCCGGACATGGTGGAACTTCCGGTGGATGGAGATCTGAACCGTAAGAAATGGGCATTGATAGTGAACGTCAATCCAGGATGTTATTTCGGAGGAAGTGCCACTCAATACTTTACAGGAGACTTTGATGGAATGAAATTCAGTTGTGACAGTCAGCCGAATGTCACGAAATGGTTGGATTGGGGTAAAGATCACTATGCTACCGTTTGTTTCTCAAACACTGGAGAACGAACGATTGCTGTTCCTTGGATGAGTAACTGGCAATATTGTAATATTGTCCCGACAAAGCAATTCCGTAGTGCTAACGCTTTGCCGCGTGAGTTAAGTCTTTATACACAAGACAATGAAATTTATCTTTCAGCAGCTCCGGTACCGGAGATAAAAACTCTGCGAAAAGAAAAGAAAGAAATTCCGGCATTTACGGTTGCCAATGATTATCATATTGATTCTTTATTGGCTGATAATGATGGTGCTTATGAACTGGCATTGGAAATTACCGCCGGGGAAGCGGAGATTATGGGATTCAGCCTCTTTAATGATAAAGGGGAAAAGGTGGATATCTACTTCAATCTTCCGGAAAAGAGATTGGTTATGGACCGGACGAAAAGTGGTATCGTGGATTTCGGAAAGAAGAGTGTACCTCATGAAATAGAGGTTCACGACCGTAGAAAGACGACTTCCATCAATTATATAGATGATTTCGCATTAGCTACCTGGGCACCGATAAAGAAAGAGAATAAATATATGTTGGATGTCTTTGTTGATAAATGTTCTGTAGAAATATTCCTGAATGGAGGAAAGGTAGCAATGACTAATCTTATCTTTCCATCGGAACCATACAACCGTATGTGTTTTTATAGCAAAGGAGGTTCATTTCAAGTAGATTCATTCAATGCGTATCGGTTGGGTTTATAATAGAAGTAGAAGTTACACAATAGATGTTTGCATAGATTCAGTGAAAGCAACAAGTATTGATTGCTTTTTAAGGATTCATAGGTTAGATTTATAAGTTAGGTTTTGTAGATTAGAATTAGGTGTTTGGTAGCTGTCAGATGTGAAATCCGGCAGCTACTTTTTATTCATCAATTATTCATCAATTTCAATTGTATATCCTCCTTGGAATATCTCTTCCGGTTGTAAGTGCTGCATCCAGTCCTTATCTTTATATTCACCAGTATAATGTGCACGGTCGCAACGTCCGTACCAAGGTTCGATGCAGACAAAAGGAGCATTCTTTGCAGGTGGAGACCAAAGACCAACTACCGGAGCGTTAAAATGTAAACTAAGATAAGCCTGTTTCTCTTTATTATATAAGGTAACTTTACGGACCTGTTCATTTTCCAGTATCAAAGCATCTTTATCAAAAGTATGCGTGTCCAGTGGTAATAATCCGTCTGTCAACTCTAAAGAATATTCTGTGGAAGGATCAGCGCATCCCTTTTCTGAAATGAGAATATATTTCAAACCGTTTTCCTTGTCAAATCCGAAGAACCCTCTTTCAGAATTGCTTGCATCGAACTCCGGCCAATAGAAAGCTGGATGTGCCCCAATCTGAAAATACATATCCTTTTCACCGCTATTCTTTACTTCCCACATAACCTCAATTTTCTTTCCCTGGATACGATAGCCTATTTCCAGACAGAATGGAAAAGGGTATTTATGCAAAGTTTCTTCATTGCTGACAAGGCGGCAACGTACTTCATCCTCTTTTTCAGAAATAAGAGTAAATTCCATGTCACGGGCAAAACCATGTTGAGTAAGCGTATAAGGAATCCCTTCATTCCGATACTCATTTTCCCATACGCTCCCTACAATCGGGAATAGGACAGGAGAGTGACGTTTCCAAAAAGCAGGATTGGCTTGCCACAGATATTCTTTTCCATTGGCGACGATGCTGCAGAGTTCAGCTCCGTGAGGAGATACTTGAATCGTGAGTTGTTTGTTGGAGATTGTTTTCATATCGTTGATTTTTTCAGTTGACTACAACCAGTAGTTAACTTTATTTTTTAAGTTCTTATCATCTGCAAAGGTAATATTTTCCATACTTACTGGAGAATAGATATTCTATAAATCTTCTATCTCGAATAATAATGTATAAAACCCTATAAAATAGCGTTCTATGCAACAAATGTTATAGCCTTTGAAACATTTTTTTCAGTCGTTTGATATAAATCAACCGTAATTTGCATTATCGATATAGATAAAATTCGTACTTTTAATTTAATAACATCAAACTAATGCATCGTATTATGAAGAACAAAAAACTTCTTTGCAGCGTTTGTTTCCTGTTTACTTTCATGTCAGTCCTTTGGGGGCAAAGCATTACGGTGAAAGGAAACGTTACTTCTAAAACGGACGGACAGCCGGTCATCGGCGCCTCTGTTGTTGAAGCTACAGCTACTGCTAATGGAACAATTACTGATTTAGATGGTAATTTCACCCTTTCGGTTCCGGCTAACTCTACTTTAAAGATTACGTATATTGGTTATAAACCGGTGACCGTAAAATCAGCTGCTATCGTTAATGTATTATTGGAAGAAGACACTCAAATGGTAGATGAAGTGGTTGTAACAGGTTATACCACTCAACGTAAAGCTGACCTGACCGGTGCTGTTTCCGTAGTGAAAGTAGACGAAATCCAGAAGCAAGGGGAGAACAACCCGGTGAAAGCACTTCAAGGCCGCGTGCCCGGTATGAACATTACAGCGGATGGAAATCCGAGCGGATCGGCTACCGTACGTATTCGCGGTATCGGTACGCTGAACAACAACGATCCTCTTTATATTATCGATGGAGTTCCTACCAAAGCCGGTATGCACGAATTGAACGGAAACGACATTGAATCCATTCAAGTACTGAAAGATGCTGCTTCAGCATCCATCTACGGTTCGCGTGCTGCAAATGGCGTTATCGTCATTACTACCAAACAAGGAAAGAAAGGCCAGATTAAAATCAATTTTGATGCTTCGGTTTCAGCTTCCATGTATCAAAGTAAGATGGACGTGTTGAATACGGAACAGTACGGACGTGCCATGTGGCAAGCCTATGTAAACGATGGTGAGAACCCGAACGGCAATGCTTTGGGATATAACTACAATTGGGGTTACGATGCCAACGGAAATCCGGTACTACACAGTATGAGTCTTTCCAAATACCTGGACTCAAAGAATACAATGCCTGTGGCAGATACCGACTGGTTTGATGAAATTACCCGTACAGGTGTTATCCAGCAATACAATCTCTCTGTCAGCAACGGTTCGGAGAAAGGTTCTTCCTTCTTTTCTCTGGGATATTACAAAAACCTGGGTGTAATTAAAGATACGGACTTCGACCGTTTCTCCGCCCGTATGAACAGCGATTATAAATTAATAGATGATATCTTGACTATCGGCCAGCATTTCACCTTAAACCGTACTTCGGAAGTACAAGCTCCCGGCGGAATTATTGAAACTGCTTTGGACATTCCTTCCGCTATCCCCGTTTATGCTTCGGATGGTTCATGGGGAGGACCGGTAGGCGGATGGCCGGACCGTCGTAATCCTCGCGCCGTACTCGAATACAACAAAGACAACCGATACACTTACTGGCGTATGTTCGGTGATGCTTATGTGAATCTAAGCCTCTTCAAAGGATTCAATGTTCGTTCTACTTTTGGTCTGGACTACGCAAACAAGCAAGCCCGTTACTTCACCTATCCTTATCAGGAAGGAACACAGACCAATAACGGCAAGAGTGCAGTGGAAGCCAAACAAGAACACTGGACCAAATGGATGTGGAATGCCATTGTCACTTACCAGTTGGAAATAGGCAAGCATCGTGGAGACGTCATGGCAGGTATGGAGCTGAACCGGGAAGACGACAGCCATTTCTCCGGCTACAAAGAAGATTTCTCTATCCTTACTCCCGACTATATGTGGCCCGATGCAGGTAGCGGCACAGCACAGGCTTATGGTGCCGGCGAAGGTTACTCGCTTGTCTCTTTCTTCGGCAAAATGAACTATTCTTATGCTGACAGATATCTGCTTTCATTGACGCTCCGTCGTGACGGTTCTTCCCGCTTCGGTAAAAACCATCGTTATGCCACTTTCCCTTCCGTTTCTTTGGGATGGCGCATCACACAGGAGAGCTTTATGAAGGAACTGACTTGGTTGGACGATCTGAAACTGCGTGCTTCATGGGGACAGACCGGTAATCAGGAAATCTCCAACCTTGCCCGTTACACTATCTACGCTCCTAATTATGGAACAACAGATTCATTTGGCGGTCAAAGCTACGGTACGGCATACGATATTACAGGTTCTAACGGAGGTGGTACTCTGCCTTCCGGATTCAAACGTAACCAGATTGGTAATGACAATATCAAATGGGAGACAACCACACAGACGAACGTCGGCATCGACTTCAGCCTATTCAAACAATCCCTGTATGGTTCATTGGAATACTATTACAAGAAAACAACCGATATCCTGACTGAAATGGCAGGAGTGGGAGTATTGGGAGAAGGTGGCAATCGTTGGATTAATTCGGGCGCAATGAAAAACCAGGGTTTTGAATTCAACTTGGGCTACCGCAACAAGACTGCCTTCGGACTGACTTACGACTTGAACGGAAACATCTCCACTTACCGGAATGAAATTCTTGAACTGCCGGAGACAGTGGCTGCCAATGGAAAGTTTGGTGGTAATGGAGTAAAAAGTGTAGTCGGTCATACATACAACTCACAAGTGGGCTACATTGCCGACGGTATCTTCAAATCACAAGAAGAAGTGGACAATCACGCTACGCAGGAAGGTGCAGCTGTAGGCCGTATCCGTTACCGCGACATCGACCATAACGGTGTGATTGATGAAAAAGACCAGGAATGGATTTACGATCCGACTCCTGCTTTCAGCTACGGATTGAATATCTACCTGGAATATAAGAACTTCGACCTGACTATGTTCTGGCAAGGCGTTCAGGGAGTAGATATCATCAGTGACGTGAAGAAGAAAAGTGACTTCTGGAGTGCATCCAACGTCGGCTTCCTGAACAAAGGAACCCGCCTGCTCAATGCCTGGTCGCCTACTAATCCGAACTCTACTATTCCGGCATTGACCCGCAGCGATACAAACAATGAACAGCGTGTCTCCACTTACTTTGTTGAAAACGGTTCCTTCCTGAAACTGCGTAATATCCAATTAGGCTATACAGTTCCGGCAGTAATCTCCAAGAAGTTGAGAATGGAACGTTTACGTTTCTATTGCAGCGCGCAAAATCTGCTGACGATCAAGAGTAAAGACTTTACGGGAGAAGACCCGGAAAACCCGAACTTCTCTTATCCGATCCCTGTGAATATCACCTTCGGACTTAACATCGGATTTTAATTCACTTCATTTATAAAACGAACTATCATGAAAAAGATACTATACATAGCAACCATCGGATTTACCTTGCTGACAAGCAGTTGCAACGATTTTCTGGATCGTCAGGTTCCGCAGGGTATTGTGACCGGCGATCAGATCGCTTCTCCCGAATACGTGGACAACCTCGTGATTTCAGCCTACGCCATTTGGGCAACAGGTGACGACATCAACTCTTCCTTCTCGCTTTGGAATTATGACGTACGTTCCGACGATTGTTATAAAGGCGGTTCCGGTACGGAAGACGGCGGTGTGTTCAACGCACTGGAAATTTCTAAAGGTATCAACACCACCGACTGGAATATCAACGATATATGGAAAAGACTGTATCAATGCATCACCCGTGCCAACACAGCCTTGCAGTCACTCGACCTGATGGATGAAAAGACTTATCCGCTGAAGGACCAGCGCATTGCTGAAATGAGATTCCTGCGCGGACACGCCCACTTCATGTTGAAGGAACTGTTTAAGAAGATCGTTATAGTAGACGATGAAAACATGGACCCGGATGCTTACAACGAGCTTTCGAATACCACCTATACCAATAACGAACAATGGCAAAAGATAGCAGACGACTTCCAGTTTGCCTACGACAATCTGCCGGAAGTGCAGATAGAAAAAGGACGTCCCACACAAGCTGCCGCTGCCGCTTACCTGGCAAAGACTTACTTGTATAAGGCTTACCGTCAGGATGGAGTGAACAACAACCTTACCGGTATCGACGAAGAGGACCTGAAGCAGGTAGTGAAATATACCGACCCTCTCATCATGGCCAAAGCCGGTTACGGATTGGAAAATGATTATAGCATGAACTTCCTGCCTCAATATGAAAATGGCGCAGAGTCTGTATGGGCGATTCAATATTCTATCAACGACGGAACATACAACGGTAATCTGAACTGGGGAATGGGACTGACAACTCCGCAGATACTAGGCTGCTGTGACTTCCACAAACCGAGCCAAAATCTGGTGAACGCTTTCAAAACCGACTCGCAGGGAAAACCGTTGTTCAATACCTACGATAATGAGAACTACGAGGTTACGACGGACAATGTAGACCCCCGTTTATTCCACACGGTAGGTATGCCGGGCTTCCCTTATAAATACAACGAAGGCTACCTGATTCAGAAGAATGATGACTGGAGCCGTAGTAAGGGACTTTACGGATATTATGTTTCGCTCAAAGAGAATGTAGACCCGGACTGTGACTGCCTGAAGAAAGGTTCTTATTGGGCAAGTTCCCTGAATCATATCGTTATTCGTTATGCAGACGTATTGCTGATGCGTGCCGAAGCCCTGATACAGTTGAACGACGGACGTATTGCCGACGCCATTTCACTCATCAACGATGTACGCAGCCGTGCAGCCGGAAGTACAATGCTGATCTTCAATTACAAAGAAGAGTACGGAGTAAACTTTAAAGTAACTCCTTATGAACTGAAAGCATATACACAGGACGAAGCCATGAAAATGCTGAAATGGGAACGCCGTATAGAGTTCGGTATGGAAAGCTCACGTTTCTTTGACCTCGTAAGATGGGGAGAAGCCAAAGACGTTATCAATGCTTATTATGTGACCGAAGCAGCCCGTTGTTCTATTTACAAGAATGCAGGTTTCACGGAAAATAAGAACGAATACCTTCCAATCCCATTCGAACAGATCAGTGCCAGTAACGGAAATTATACACAGAATTTCGGTTGGTAATCATCAATTTTAAAACAAAGAATAAAATGAAATCAATCATAAAACAACTCTATACCATCCTGTTTGTGACTGTAGCATGTCTGACAGTTGCGGGATGTAGCGATGACTTCAAATCCAATCTTCGTCTGGACGGAGATGTATGGGTGAACTCTATCAAACTGGATGAATACGCAGGGACGATCGATTATCAGAATAAGACAATCGTAGTGGGAGTACCTTACGACTATGACGTTACCCGGATGGCCGTCAGTGAAATCAATCTTTCCGAAGGTGCTACGGCGAGCATCGCTGTCGGTGAAACAATCGACTTTTCTCTTCCCGTATCTTTGACCGTGAAGAATGGCGACGTACAGATGAACTATACGATTACCGTGAAGAGAGACGAAGCAAAGATACTGACCTTTAAGTTGAATGATACTTATGTCGGAAAAGTAGACCAGCTATCAAAAACAATCTCTGTAGTTGTTCCGCTGACAGTGGATATTACCCAGTTGAAAGGTACATTCACTGGATCGGATGGAGTCACTGTGACTCCGGCATCCGGCAGCATTCAGGACTTTACCAACCCTGTCACTTATACAGCAACTTACCGTTCGGCAGTGACTTCTTATGTAGTAACAGTTACTCAAGGAAATGTAATTCCGACTGCCTTTATTGGCACAGCTTCTTCTGTGAGTCAACTGACAAGTCCTGAAGAAAAAGCCGCTGCCCAGTGGATGATGGATAATATATCCATGTCCGAATACGTCTCATTTAAAGATGTAGTAGACGGAAAAGTAGATTTAGGTAAATATACTGCAATCTGGTGGCATTTCCATGCAGACAATGGCGATAATCCTCCTTTGCCGGATGATGCGAAAGCTGCCGTAGAGAAATTTAAAGTCTACTATCAAAACGGTGGCAACCTGTTGCTGACCCGCTATGCAACTTTCTATATTAAGGACCTTAGCATTGCAAAAGACGAGCGTGTACCCAACAACAGTTGGGGAGGAAACGAAGACTCACCCGAAATTACGTCTTCTCCGTGGAGCTTTCCGATTACCGGTAGCGAATCGCATCCGTTGTTCCAGGATTTAAGATGGAAAGATGGCGACAAATCGACAGTATATACTTGTGATGCCGGCTATGCGATAACCAATAGTACAGCGCAATGGCATATCGGAACAGACTGGGGAGGTTATGCCGACTTGAACGAATGGCGTAACCTGACTGGAGGAATTGACCTGGCACGTGGAGGTGACGGTGCAGTAGTCATTGCCGAATTCGAGCCGCGCGCCAACAGCGGACGCACGATCTGTATCGGCTCCGGTTGTTACGACTGGTACGGTAAAGGCGTAGACGCTTCTGCCGACTACTACCACTACAACGTAGAGCAAATGACTTTGAATGCAATCAACTACTTATGTAAATAAAAGAATAAGCAATAATTATGAAAAATATGATCTTACATATAGCAATCACCACGCTGTTGGCCTCAATGAGCGCTTGCAGTGATGAGATGGATCCCGTATTGACTCAAAGGGACTGGGACGGTACAGCCACTTACTTCCAATCGGCCGACGAGCATGGCTTCTCGATGTACTATAAACCGCAGGTAGGCTTTGTCGGTGACCCGATGCCATTCTATGATCCGGTTGCCAAAGACTTTAAAGTGATGTACCTGCAAGACTACCGTCCGAACCCCGAAGCTACTTACCACCCCATTTTCGGGGTGGCCACCAAAGATGGTGCTACTTATGAATCTCTCGGCGAACTGATTCCGTGTGGAGGTCGTGACGAACAGGATGCTGCCATCGGTACAGGAGGTACCATCTATAATCCGGTTGATAAACTCTACTACACCTTCTACACCGGCAATAAATTCAAACCTTCTTCCGACCAGAATGCACAGGTAGTCATGGTAGCTACCTCTCCCGACTTTAAAACATGGACCAAGAATCGCACTTTCTATCTGAAAGGAGATACGTACGGCTATGACAAGAATGACTTTCGCGATCCGTTCCTGTTCCAGACCGAAGACGGCGTTTATCACATGCTGATTGCCACCCGTAAAAGCGGAAAAGGACACATTGCCGAATTCACCTCTACTAACCTGAAAGAGTGGGCGTCTGCCGGCACATTTATGACCATGATGTGGGACCGTTTCTATGAATGTCCGGACGTATTCAAGATGGGAGACTGGTGGTATCTGGTCTATTCGGAACAAGCTTCCTTCATGCGCAAGGTACAATACTTCAAAGGCAGAACACTTGAAGAACTGAAAGCAACCACCGCCAATGATGCCGGAATATGGCCGGACAATCGGGAAGGTATGCTGGACAGCCGTGCATTCTATGCAGGCAAGACTGCTTCCGATGGAACCAACCGTTACATCTGGGGCTGGTGTCCTACCCGTGCCGGCAATGATAATGGAAACGTAGGGGATGTAGAACCCGAATGGGCTGGCAACTTGGTGGCACAACGCCTCATTCAGCACGAAGACGGTACATTGACTCTCGGAGTTCCCGATGCAATCGACCGTAAATACACTTCTGCACAAGAAGTAAAAGTGATGGCTAAAGACGGAAACGTAACAGAAAGCGGTAAAACCTATACGTTGGCCGAAGGAGCTTCCGTCATCTTCAACCGGTTGAAAGTGCACAACAAGATTTCCTTTACCGTAAAAGCATCCTCGAATGCAGATCGTTTTGGAATCTCTTTCGTTCGTGGAACGGACTCCAAATCATGGTATAGCATCCACGTCAACGCTGACGAGGGTAAAGCCAATTTCGAGAAAGACGGTGACAATGCCAAATACTTGTTTGATAACAAATTCAACATCCCGGCGGATCATGAATACCGGGTGACGATTTACAGTGACCAGTCGGTTTGTGTGACTTACATCAACGACCAGTTATCTTTCACGAACCGCATCTATCAAATGCAGAAGAATCCGTGGGCACTCTGCTGTTATAAAGGCGAAATCACTGTTTCAGATATTCAAGTGAGCACCTATTAATAGAAAAGTAACATCTTTTACAGTGTTTGAAACAAAAGTGATAGGCGTTTCATCCCGGAGCGCCTATCTTTGCACTGTAACAACCTTAATACCATAAAGCATGAATTTAAGACTCTCTTCCAAACAAATTCAAACCTTCGCGGTTTTATTTTGTATGATTGTGATGAATATCTCTCTATCCGCCCGTGCGGACAACTCTCCTCTATTAATTAAAGATTTAGGAGAAGGACATTGCCTCGTACGTGTCAACACTAACCAGAAGTATCTGTTGTTGCCCGTAGAAGATGCATCGCCCGATGTGCGCATCAGCATGATTGTTAATAATAAAGAGGTAAAGAATTTCGATGTCCGTCTGGCCATCCATAAAGTCGATTACTTTGTTCCGGTAGATCTTTCCGACTATTCCGGCAAACTAATCTCTTTCAAATTTAAAATGAACTCCAACGACCCGGTGCGTGTCAACCTTTCGCCGGACAACACTGCTTGCTGCAAGGAAATGAAATTGTCCGACACGTTCGACACAAGCAATCGTGAAAAGTTCCGTCCCACCTATCACTTTTCTCCCCTCTACGGATGGATGAACGACCCGAACGGAATGGTATACAAAGACGGCGAATACCACCTTTTCTACCAATATAACCCTTACGGCTCCAAATGGGGAAATATGAACTGGGGACATGCCATCAGCAAAGACCTCGTAAACTGGGAACATCGCCCCGTAGCAATCGCCCCGGATGCATTTGGCACTATCTTCAGTGGCTCCGCCGTGATAGATCATCATAATACCGCCGGCTTTGGTGCAGGCGCCATCGTCGCCATCTATACACAAAACGGCGACCGTCAGGTGCAAAGTATTGCTTACAGCACCGACAACGGACGTACCTTTACCAAATACGAAAACAATCCAGTATTAGTATCTGCAGCACGTGACTTCCGCGACCCGAAAGTATTCTGGTACGAAGGTAGCAAACGCTGGATCATGGTATTAGCAGTAGGGCAGGAAATGCAATTCTTCTCTTCCCCCAACTTGAAAGACTGGACATTTGAAAGTAGCTTCGGCAAAGGACACGGCGCACACGGAAACGTTTGGGAATGTCCCGACTTGTTCGAACTCCCGGTAGAAGGAACAAATGAAAAGAAATGGGTACTGCTTTGCAGCCTCGGCGACGGTCCTTTCGGTGACTCGGCTACTCAATATTTTGTAGGCTCCTTCAACGGAAAAGAGTTTGTGAACGAATCACCCTCCAAAACCAAATGGATGGACTGGGGAAAAGACCATTATGCCACTGTGACTTGGAGTGATGCTCCCGACAACCGCCGCATCGCTATCGCATGGATGAGCAACTGGCAATACGCAAACGATGTTCCTACCTCCCAATACCGTAGCCCGAACTCCGTTCCCCGTGACTTGAGCCTGTTTACCGTAGATGGTGAGACTTACCTCCAATCAGCTCCCTCTCCCGAACTGCTGGCTTTGCGTGATGCTTCCAAGAAACGCTCGTTCAAAGTAAACGGAACACGCACAATCAAAGAAATGATTCCCGGCAATGACGGTGCATACGAAATAGAACTGACGATTGAAAATCAACATGCAGACGTAATCGGCTTCCGTCTCTACAATGACAAAGGCGAAGAAGTGGATATGCAGTATGACATGAAAGAAAAGAAATTCTCGATGGATCGTCGCAAGAGCGGAAAGGTCAGCTTCAATGAGAATTTCCCGATGTTGACTTGGACAGCTATTGAAAGCGGAAAAGATGCATTAAAACTTCGCCTGTTTGTTGATAAATCCAGCGTTGAGGCCTTTGGAGACGGTGGACGCTTTGCGATGACCAATCAGGTATTCCCTTCGGAGCCTTACAATCATATCGACTTTTACAGTAAAGGAGGAGCTTATAAGGTAGACTCATTTGTAGTTTACAAGTTGAAACCATAAACCCGTTCTATTCCGCTCCATGCGTTCTTTCCCTGTTTCTTTAGGGCAGAGTTCCTCTTTCCCAATGAGAGAGTACCCATAAAGCGGGGATATAGTTGCTCTAAACTTAAGCTATTGGTAGTTCTTCACGACCGTGACGAGATCCTACCACAGCCGTGGTAGATTCTTCCCACAGCCGTGAAGAGAAGTCACCACGACCGTGGGAAGGTAACAATACCGTAGCTTTAGCATAACAAGAAACGGGAGATACACCAACAATATAAAGGACTGACGTGTACATTACCGTAAGGTTGTGTGCTCCCCGCCTTATGGAAACAGAATTCATCATATAAAAGATAAAACAATGGAAAACAGTAAAAACTCTTCCCTTTCCAAACTAATCCCGGTGATGCTTTGCTTCTTTGCCATGGGATTTGTTGACCTGGTAGGCATTGCCTCCAATTATGTAAAGGCAGACCTCGGTCTGTCGGACTCGCAGGCGAATATCTTCCCTTCACTGGTATTCTTCTGGTTCCTGATTTTCTCCGTACCAACAGGCATGTTGATGAGCCGCATCGGTCAGAAGAAAACCGTATTGCTTAGTTTGCTTGTGACTTTTGCTTCTTTGTTATTGCCGGTTTTCGGAGACAGCTATATGCTGATGCTGATTTCTTTCTCCCTTTTGGGTATCGGAAATGCGTTGATGCAGACTTCCCTGAATCCGTTGCTTTCTAACATCGTACGTGGCGACCGTCTGGCAAGTAGCCTGACTTTCGGTCAGTTTGTGAAAGCCATTGCTTCTTTTCTGGCTCCTTACATCGCCATGTGGGGAGCGACGCAGGTCATTCCGACTTTTGATTTAGGCTGGCGCGTGTTATTCCCTATTTATATGATTGTAGCGATCATTGCCATTCTCTCGCTCAATATTACTCAGATTGAAGAAGAAAAAGAGGAAGGCAAACCGTCTACTTTCGGACAATGTCTGGCTTTGCTTGGCAAACCGTTTATCCTGCTTTGTTTTATTGGTATCATGTGCCATGTCGGTATTGATGTAGGTACAAATACTACCGCTCCAAAGATTCTGATGGAACGTCTTGGCATGGGGCTGGATGACGCTGCTTTTGCTACAAGCCTTTATTTTATCTTCCGTACGGCTGGCTGCTTCTTAGGATCGTTTATTTTACGCAAGATGTCAGCAAAATCTTTCTTTGGCATTAGTGTGGTGATGATGTTGATAGCGATGGCCGGATTGTTTGTTTTTCATGAAAAGACAATGATTTATGCCTGCATTGCATTGATTGGTTTTGGTAATTCCAATGTATTCTCTGTTATTTTCTCGCAGGCGTTACTTTATCTTCCGGTGAAAAAGAATGAGGTTTCCGGCTTGATGATTATGGGACTTTTTGGAGGAACAGTGTTTCCGTTGGCTATGGGAGTTGCCTCCGATGCAATGGGGCAGAGTGGGGCGGTAGCCGTAATGACGGTGGGCGGAATGTATCTTTT
>ENA-ORSR01000268-ORSR01000268.1-human-gut-metagenome-genome-assembly--contig:-NODE-268-length-47631-cov-6.616508_pt1 | contig 47631 bp, 34 predicted proteins | sample MGYA00241901_ERZ509166 | MGnify/ENA primary metagenome ERZ509166 (study PRJEB26280, sample SAMEA2338860) | human gut metagenome | biome: human gut; feature: human-associated habitat; material: faeces... | reverse complement strand
TCAATTCTTCTGCTGACCAATATGCGGTTCAATATCTGTATGAGAAAGAAAGACAGGAATTTAAGGACTGGATTTCGACAGGGCATCTAAAGGAACAGCTTTCCCGGAAGGAGCGCATTACATACCATTATAGAAGTAAACCGAATCCGAACCAGCATGAATTTTTTGAGGCACAGGCAGCCAAAATATACGAGGATGAGAAACATTTTTTCGCACTGGTGGGTTTTCGGCATATTGATGATATCATGGAAAAAGAAACTACGATCCAGAATCAATTAAAGCAGGCACTGGATGAAGCACGGCTGAGTAATGAAATAATCTCAGCAATTGCTAAGAGTTACTGTTCTATCTACAGGATTGATGTGCATAAAGATTTTTTTGAAGAGATATCAAATGACAGTGAAATACACAAACTGACAGGAAACAGAGGCAGTGCATCGGAGAAACTGTATCAGCTTTGTGATACAATGGTTGCATCTGAATACCGTTCGCTGATCCGTCCATTTCTGGATGTCTCTACGCTTTCAGCAAGATTGAAGACGGAAGAATATATTTCTACAGAATACAGAATGTGTGATGGCAGTTGGCACAGGATGCTTTTTACTATAAAAAAAAGGATGAGTCTGGAAATGTAACCCATGTTTGCAAAATACGTGAAGAGTTGAGGCGTTTTTGTATTAAACTAAAATTAGGGAAAAGACATGTGAAATACGATGATGAAAAATAACTATATAAAACAAAAAAGAAAAGATCAAAATCCGGTAAATCATTGGAAAATTTTTGAGGGACGGTTGGTATTCCTTCTGGCAATGGTGATTTTGTTTGTTGTTGCATATACTTTTATTTTACAACAAGCATATACCCAAACTGCTCTGAAAACAGAAATTGAACGAGATATTTCCAGTGCAGATGCGGTTCATAAGCTGGTAAATAACAGACTGGGACGAAAAGATTTTAATGAAATAAAAAGTAAAGCTGATGAGAATACAGAACTATTCAAGAATATGTCGACATATATGAATGAAATCAGAACGCTGAATTCTACGAGATATATTTACACAGCAACCAGAAATGAAGACGGTAGATTGATTTACGTTGTAGACGGACTGGATCCATCGGCTGGTGACGTCAGACATCCAGGAGATCCGATTGAAAAGGAGATGGTTCCTTATATAGAAAAAGCACTTTCTGGAAAAACAGTATATTCTCAGGATATTGTTGATACAACATGGGGACCTATTTTTACAGCCTGTTATCCTGTGACAGCGGAAGATGAATCTAATGAAGTGATAGGTGCTTTCTGCATAGAAATGGATATGCAGAAAGCGTATGGAATGGTTGAGAAGACGAATAAGTTAAGTATTGTACTGGGATGCATTACAGCGTGTATTTTGTTAATATTATGTACCTGTGGATATTCTGTATATAAGAAGCAAAAAGAAAATGAGCAGAAACAGCAAAAACTGTTGCAGGAAGCTGCAAGACTGGCCGATTCAGCTAATAAAGCAAAATCAACATTTCTGTTTAATATGTCTCATGATATTCGTACCCCTATGAATGCAATCATTGGATATGCAGAATTGGGAGAGAAACATTTAAAGGAGCCAACTATATTAGAGGATTACTTTGAAAAAATATTATTGTGCGGAAAGAAAATGCTGCATTTGATTGATAACATTCTTGAATTAGCACGAATCGAAAACAACCAAGCAACGCTGGATGAAACAATAACAGATGTTTCTAAAAACTTTGATTTATGTATTGATATGTTTAGGAAACCGATAGAAGAAAAACATCAAACACTGAAAGTCAATAAGAACATTCGATATCCATACCTGTATATGGATGATGCAAGATCATCTGAAATTACGATTAACATTTTGAGTAATGCTGTGAAATACACGGGTGAAGGCGGTAACATAAGCTGTACATTGAACCAATATCCCGGCGAAAAAGAAGGTTGGAGTGTATTAGAGCTTATCATAGCAGACAACGGAATCGGAATGTCAGAAGAATTCCAAAAACATATTTTTGAATCATTTTCACAGGAACGATCTTCGTCAGACAGCGGAATAGAAGGTAGCGGACTTGGCATGGGAATCGTGAAGAAACTGGTGGATTTAATGAATGGCAAGATCACAGTTCAGAGCAAACCGGGAGCAGGTTCTACTTTTACAATCACGCTTCCATTAAAAATAGCAAATGAGGAAGAAAGGAATCCGAAACATGCAGACGGTCAGTTGAATATCAAAAAACTGGAAGGAAAAAGGGTTCTTCTGGTAGAAGATAATGACTTGAACGCAGAAATTGCAACGGAACTTTTGACGGAAGAGGGAATCATGATAGAAAGAGCGGAGAACGGCGTTGCATGTATTGATATGCTTAACAAAGCAAAGCAAAATTACTACAGTCTGATTCTGATGGATATTCAGATGCCGATTATGAACGGATATGAAGCATCCAGGAGAATTCGAGAACTGAAAGACGGTAACAAATCGCAGATTCCAATTGTTGCAATGACAGCAAATGCTTTTGAAGAAGATAAGAAGATGGCTTTTGCAAGTGGCATGAATGATCATGTTGCAAAACCAATAGATATGAATGTATTATTGCCGACTATTATGAAATATATGTAAAGGAAGAAAGAAGGACACTGATTTTGCAGTCAGTGTTCTTTTTACATATCAGTCGACTAAAGAAAAACATTTTATAGTTGTACATTATCTCGTTGAGAAGGGTAAATCTGTAAACTTTGTTCACTAAGCAGAGCAGTGAAATTTTGACGAATGATATTTAAAGTCTTTTGCTTTTTCAGTAATTCTTGTTTCTCCCGGACAGTAGCAGCCTGTTTAGATTCAAGGTTTTCAATCCGTTTCTGGATTTTTTTAGAGCTAGGGATTTTGGTAACGCCCAGATCCTAAAGCTCTTTTTTTAGCGAATCGTAGAGCTGGTATTCTGCCTGATGTTTGGTTCGGTATGCTTAAGCCGGAGAGAGGAGCTGATTTTGGTGTGAGATAATTGAAAAAGGAATGGAAGTTACTGTTTTGGTAGCTTCCATTCCTTTTTTGATGTGAGAGAAGAGTTATTTTTGATTAAATAGATTGTTACATTCGTCTATAATATAGCTTCAACTGTGCGTACCTGTGATGGTGTGAGCTTGCGGAGCTTATCTGAGAGAATCAACAGATCCTTATCTATAATTTCACCAGTGAGCAAATAGTCGGCACTTAATTCTAAAGCAGAGGAGATTTTTAACAGATTTTCAGGTCTCATTGCCCGTTTTCCTGATTCCGCATAAGAAACAAACTGGGTAGTGACTTCCCCTTTTCTGCAAGTGCTTCTTGAGTGAGTCCCAGCTTTTTTCGACGATCCATAATTCTTTTTCCAATTTCCTATAAACATAATTCGTTATCCGACATTAGTATAAAACCTCTCCTCTCGTATTGTTAAATTATATCAACAATAGATGATAAAAATAAGCGTCTACTGTTGGCTAAAATCAACAATACGATATATTATCAGAGATAAATATTGAAAAATCGTGGATGCATAACAAATAGAAAAAGTAGTGTATGGGAATACGAAAAAGCGAAAAGCTATAATGAAAGAAAATGAATTTTCAGGAGGACTATGATTATGGAACAGATGGATTTTTCAATAGAGGTATCAGAAAGTGAGATAGAAAAATTTGCAGATTATTTATACCAGAAAGAAAATGCAAAGGCAACAATCAATAAATATATGGCAGATATAAAAAAGTTTTTATTTTTTTTGGCAGATGATAAGCGGATCAATAAAAAAGTATTGTTGCAATATAAAGAATGGCTTGTTCAAAAATATGCTGTCAATAGTGTTAATTCGATGCTTGCCGCATTGAATCAGTTCCTGGAATTTTTGAATGTAGGAAATCTGAAAGTGAAAAGAATAAAAGTGCAGAAGCAGTCTTTTTTACAGGATCAGAAAGAAGTGACAGAAAAAGAATGCAGGAAATTGATTGCAACAGCTATGGCAGAAGGAAAAGAACAGCTTGCATTGTGTATTGAAACAATAGCATGTACAGGAATTCGGATCAGCGAAATAAAATATTTTACAGTGGAGCGTGTAAAATCTGGAAAGATAGAGATTTATAATAAAGGAAAGTATAGAAGGATTTTTTTGCCGAAGGTATTGCAAAGGAAACTTCTTTCCTATTGCCATAATAACCAAATAGCAGAAGGTTTGATATTTGTCACGAAAAATGGGAAGTTAAAAGACAGAAGTAATATTTGGAGAGAAATGAAACGATTAAAAGAAAAGGCAGGAGTAGCAGAATCAAAAATATTCCCGCATAATTTTCGACATCTATTTGCAAGGATTTATTATAAAGTAACAAAAGATATTACAGGTCTTGCAGATTTACTTGGACATAGCAGCATCAATGTAACGAGAATATATACAGCAACTACAGAAACAGTGTTCCAAAAGAAGCTGGATAAGATTGTCGAACAGGAAATATTGGAATGTACAACATAATATCTGTTATGTTGTTTATGGACAGATTACTTTTCGTACGATATAATGTTAAATAGCACCATGTTATCTGTTATGCTGTTCATATTACATAGTTCCTTTCTGATTTTTTTGGTAGCTGTGCCCTATTTAAGTACCGCTCTTGGGAAATTGGCTATAATCTTTATTATTTTTATTGTTTAAAGTTCTCTTTTTGAGGAAATGAATGACTTGCAGAAATAGGGTAGAACAGGTTAATAGAGACACTGTACAACATAACAGATATTATGTTGTATTGATTTTGCAATGGATAAGGAGTAACGATGGCATATACTGTAAGAAAATTACTTGAATCAGAACAGTTTCCGAAAATGAAGCTGCTTTGCGGTGAAAAAGGTCTAGATTTGGAAGTGAAAGGCATTCGAATAATCGAAATTGAAGATATGGAGCGATACCTGACGGGTGGTGAAATACTCATGACCAGTTTTCAGGTATATTTATCATGCAGTGATCGAGAAGTAGAGCAGCATTTTGAAGATTTAGTTAAAAGTGACATAAGTGGATTCATTGTAAAGAAAAGAAAAGAATATGATCCTACAGGACGCAGATTGAGTTTATTAGAAAAACACTGCAAAAAATATGAAATTCCTCTGGTAGAAATTTCAGAAGATTCATATTACTGGGGAATTATCCGCTATGTTATGATACAGGTATTCGATAAAGACACTGCACGCTTAAAGTATTTTAAGATTACACATGATAGTTTTAATACGTTTATTTTAAAAAATAATGGATCAAGTAATACAGCAAGTGATATTATCAAATTTTTAAGTATCATGATCGAGAATCCTGTTGTATTGTATTATGGTAATCTTAATTGTATGGTTTCAACAAACTCGGACAACTCCAAGTTAATATTGTCAGATGAAATTCAGCCATATAAACCCAATATTATTACGAAATTTCAATATATGAAGCAGATGAAAGGAAGCTGTGTTCAATATGTAGTGAAATTTGCCATATTGAGTGAGGTGGAAATATATATAACAATAACAGAAGAAAATAGAGAACTGACAGAACTTGATTATATGGCAATCGAAAATGCGATTATTAACTTGCAGTATGGATTTTTGAGTGAATTTGCACAGGATGAAGTGAAAAAGAAGTATCAGAGAGATATTGTCCATAATATTCTGAATGGATTACTGAGTTCGAAAGAAATGACTGAAGCGGCATTACAGCTCGGAATGAAAGAAAGCGATACTTACAGGGTTGTTGATTTTCATACCATCAAAAAAAATGCACAAAGAAAATATACAAAAGAACAGCTTCAAGAAGTAGGTGTTATCGTGGGTGAATTGATGTATCTTTTGCCGGATGCGCTTATTTACAGAAATATGGATCAGATTGTTATGATTCAACAGGTAGATTCCAATCAGACAGAACTGGAGTATCAAAAAGAGATGGAAGAAGTAGAGGATGTTATCCAGCGAAGCATCCTTTATAGAAAGAAAGATACAGACTTTCAGATTGGTATAGGAAAAAGTGTGAAAGGGTATCAACGGCTGAAAGAATCTTATCACGAAGCAAGTCGGGCTATCAAGTATATAGACATTATCCGCCTGGTGACTGGTGATAAGAATAAGTCAGTAGTACATTATTCGAACCTCGGATTTTTCCAGATATTCGGCGAAATTGATGATGTGACAGAACTGGAAAGATACATTCCGGAAACATTAAAGAAATTATATTTATATGATGATGAACATAAGGGAGAATTGATTACAACCTTGCAGATGTATCTTAGAAATAACCAAAGCATCAAGAAAACTGCAGACGAAATGTTTGTTCATTATAGAACGATATCTTACAGGCTTGAAAAAATAAAACAAATTTCCGGAATAAATTTTGACGATGCAAATGAAGTACTGGCAGTCAGTAATGGTCTGATTATTTATAAAATGTTAAAAGAAATAGAATAGAAAAAGAAAGAGAAATCGTGTTGAGGCATGGTTTCTTTTTTTTGAACGAAGTTCATAAAAAGGTATTATATGGAAGAGTATCGATACGATGGAACAGATTTTACAAAAAAATAAAAAAACTTTTCCTGTTTGGAACATTATAAAAAAAATTAAAATGGTATATAATTCAGAAACGATGATGAGAAACATTCTCTGATTCAAATAGACAATGAGAAAAAATTATATTGAAAAGCCATCATCGCATTACTATATGTTGCGATATTATTATTTATAGAATTCTAGATCTTATATCTGATGATAGAGTAGAACGACCCCCATATCTTGATGAAATTGATGGAAATTTTTGAATAATCAATTTCATCGTCCGACAGGAACCCACCAATTTTTTAGGACGAACTAATACCTGAAATAGTTTAGCTAAGGAAAGGGGTAAAACCATGCAGCTTACAAGTACAACGGATTATGCTATCAGAATCGTATGTTATCTGGCAGCACAAAGGCAGATGATCTCTACATCAGAATTATCTCAGGAACTAAGTGTTCCATCCAGTTATATTCCAAAAATAACAAAAAAATTAAAACAAGCAGGAATCATAAAAGCCTGTGAAGGTACAAATGGTGGCTATATGCTGGCAAAGCAACCGGAGAATATTTCTCTGATGGAAATTATATCGTGTGTAGAGGAAACAATGGCAATTAATCGTTGTTTGGAAGAAGATCGTTTTTGTTCCAGAAATTTAGAAAATACCTGCAAGATACATAAAATATTGTTGAGTTTGCAGAATACATACAATAATAAATTAGAGAGCGTAAAAGTTTCAGATGTTATCCGCCCTGGAGAAGATGAATATTTTGGACGATTTTATGTTGTATTAAAACTGAACTTGAAGGAAAAAAGCTACGAGTGTGTATATTCACATATCCGTGAAGTATATGAGAAAGTAAGGAAAACAAAAAGTTATGAAGAGTTCATAAATCAATATATAGAAAGATATGTGTATGCTTCTGATAAAAAAATGGTTCATGACTTCTTATCAAGTGAAGGATTAGAAGAAAAGCTGGTTGATGGATGTATGGAAAAAGATCTTCCATATCGCAGAATTACTGGAAAAGATAAGAATGCATATGTTTGGATGGAAGCAAAAAAATATATAGATGCAAATGAGAATACTGCAATTATTACGTTACATAATGAGAAGATTGTTCAGAACACAGTTATAAAGATGGAACAGAAACTCATAAAGAAAGAACAGGATATGGCAAAGCAGTATTGGGATATGGTATCACTTTTAACTACTGTATTAAATCATAATCAGTTAGTTGAATCAGGGTATCAAGATGATATCAGTTTCTATACGAAACAGGTATATCTTCAATTGCAGAAGAATTATCCGGAATATGGGATTACAGATGAAGAAATTTCGTCAGTAGCGCATTTAGCGCCGATTCATGATATTGGAAAGATAAAAGTGCCAATTGAAATTTTAAATAAGAATGGAAAATTGACAGATGAAGAAATGAATGTAGTAAAGCAACATCCATTAGTAGGTGCGGCGATGACCCAGAGATTCCCAGAGGGGATAACAACGGAAAAGCTGAACAAATATAGCTATGAAATATGCAGACACCACCATGAAAGATATGATGGATCAGGATATCCAGACGGTTTAAAAGGGAATGCGATTCCAATGTGCGCACAGGTTGTTGGGATTGTTGATGCTTACGATGCATTGATCAATGATCGTCCATACAAAAGAAAGTATGAACCTGAAGAAGCAATACGGATGATTTCAAATGGTGAATGCGGAGCGTTTTCTAATCAGCTGATGCAATGCTTTCAGGAGGCAGCAAAGCAGCAAAACTGGTTAAAAAGGCAAAATTAAAGTAACAAATGAAGGCAAAAGATTAGAGGTCCAGATATGAAGAAAAAAAGAAGGATAGCGAACAGAATTATCGCAGTAATACTATGTATGGCTATCTTATTTTCTCAAGCGAATATTGCGGATGCAGCAGATCTGAATCCATCAGGTACCAACACGAGTCAAGTGGTCCTTTCTGATGAAACCAATATGAGCAATGATGAAGCATCAACCGAATCCACAGTTTCAGATGAAATAAATGGCACCACGGAGTCCGAATCTTCGATATCGGAGGAAACAAATGAAAACTCGAAGAATAACGAATCGGAATCTTCCGGTGAAAATGTTAAAGCGGAATCAACAGATAATATAGATGCTTATTATAAGGATAGTAAAATCTGCATTTATAATTATGAACAGTTAAAACAGATTGGTTCAGATGCTTATGTTTACACGGGTGATAAGGACGGAAAGATTGGTTCTGGAGATGTAGTAAAGAGTGAAGGCACAGAGCTGAAATACGGATCAGATGCCCAATACATTTTGATGAATGACATCCAGATGAACTTGGAACAGATGTGGTCAGTGCCGGATTCCTTTACCGGAACTATCACGGGTACGGAGATAGAAGAAAATGAAACACCAACGTTGTATGATAAGGAAACGGATACAATCTACATATACAATCCATATCAGTTAATGGTACTTGCGCAAGAAGAATCTGAAACGGGACCAGTTATGTCATTGGATTATGATGCACCACAGTTTGGTATGGGGCAGATGATTTATCCGGATGGAGAAGATAAGGAGTATCTGACTTATAGTAAGTCTCATAATTATGTGTTATCGCAGAAGTTTAATTCGGATAAGCCGGAATTGGTTGCAGATCAATTGACAGAAAAATCGGCGAATGGAGTTCAGTGGCTAGATGATGAACATGCAGATGGAAGAACAAAACCGGGGCAGTTATATGTTGAAGTTTCTGGAAAGAAATATATTCTGATTGGAAATGAGTCACAGCTGCGGGCGATTGGAAGCAATAAGAGTGTAACCCCAAGACTGTATGTTTATTACAAACCGGGCTTGGTAAGTGGTCTGGTTGGTAGCAATCCTTTTTACAGTCCTTATTATCCGGGAGATGCGGACCTTGGCTTGGATGCTGTAGCAAAAGAAGGTGCAACTACCCACGGTCTTATAAGTCAAAAGCCGGACAATGTCAAAGGAGAAAACTCATATCTATATTATAAAGATAATGGTAAATATAAGCTGGCAGATGTCGATTTGACAAGCGATGATATTGTTACGGGTCTACTGAATGGAGTAGGCGGACTGTTAGGGTCTTTATTGGGTGGTCTTACAATAGGAACTGGTAGTTTATGTGGCGTTAATGACCAGGGGTTGCCTGACAATAAAACAGCGAGTCTGACGAAGTTAAAGCAAGAATATGGTGGTTTAAAATATTCATCCAATGCAAATTACATCATTTTCCGAGATATTGACTTATCAAAGGATGGTGTGAACTCAAATCAAGAAGATGATCTTTGGACACCACTTATGGTATCGGGGGATATCAAAGGTGCAAAGTTAGCAGATGGACAAACAATGATTACGGATGGAAACACTATTCTGGCAACTGGAAAACCTGTAATTTCTAATGTGAATGTGAACCAGGCAGATGCAATGGATGGATCTAAGTACATAGGAATTGGTTTTTTGGGAACAGTTACGAATGAGGTTAATGTAAACAATATTGGTGTCAGTGCCGGAACGGTCTCTGTATCAAACCTAGAATTACAAAATGTAAATGTACAAAATAACACGAATGAACATAAAAACACTCAGACCATAATAAGTGGACTCACATCAGGACTTGGATGGCTTGTAGGTGGTGTAGTTGATTTATTAGTAGGAGTTTTAACATTTGGAAACGTAAACCTGAATTTGAAAGATACATTATCAGCACTTTTAAATGCAAGAGCAAAGGATCCGACGATTTATGCAACAGGTGCATTTGCCGGAAGGCTAGTGGGAGATGTTTCCATTGAAAACTGTGATGTGACAGGAAAAGTCAGTGTTTCGAATATTAATGACCGTACTGGTGGGTTTGTCGGTTATACAGAAGGTGTAACAGAGTATGACGGATTGTCGAAAGCTCTTGGAGTAACGGTGAATGCATTATCATCATTGTTAAATGCAATTCCGGGACTTGGACTTGGAGATTTGATCACAATTCTTCTGGACAAGGCATTGCCGGTTGGTAGTTTAATTCCTACTGGATACAAAAATGTAAATATTAAAAACTGTCATGTAGAGAATCTGGCAGGAACTATCGGAGCTGCCGGTAAAGATTATACTGGTGGTTTTGTAGGACAGCAGGTAGGAACAAGAATCTTTGACTGCTCCGTGAAAAACAGTAGTTATTCTGTAACCGCAAAAGAATACGGCGGAGGTTTTGCAGGAATCAGCAGAGATGCGGAAATCCGTGGCTTGTTAAGTGATGTAGGTGTTGAACTTATCCGAGTAATGCAGCCACAGAGTATCTTGTTAAATTGCAATCTGACAGGATGCAATGTCTCAGTATCTGGTGAAAATTATCAAGGCGGTATCGTAGGAGCACAGGCAAATAGTTATGCGGTCAACTGCGGAGCGAATGGAAGCATCGCAGTTAAAGCAAGCGGAAGTTATGCCGGCGGTGTGAGCGGTATTTCAACAGTTGGATGGATTACAAACCTTGGAAATAAAGAAGTCAAGGATGCAAGCCTTTTAACAACAGTGAAAAAATTATTGACAGGACTCTTGTCCAGTGATCCGAAAAAAGCGGGTATGCTCTTGTCACTCGTAGGAATTGCACCATCAGCAATCCTGGGATGTAACATGGAGTGTTCATCAGTTTCGGTTGAGGCTGGTAAGAGTTATTCCGGTGGTATTCTTGGTGGTGGTGATGGTGTCTATCTTGCAGAATCCAGTCCAGAATATTTGAATAAACTTCCGTACTGGAAACATGGCGGAGGAGATGCGAGCAGTGTAGCCCAAAGAGATAATGTGCTCACAGGATTAAAAACAGTTACGGCAAGTGAAAATCGTGCTGGAGGTATTGCCGGAAGTGTAACAACAGCAAATGTCACAGGACTTTTAAATAATACGCTTGGAATCGGAAACTTCCTTGGATTTACTGTGCATCATGTAACGGTGACGGGAGTAAATGATGGATATACAGTTGAAGCAAAAGAAAATTATGCCGGCGGAGCGATTGGCGAGGCTGTTGGTGGAGATGTGGATACTGTAACATTGAATCAGGTAAAATCTGTTACAGCAAAAAACAGAGTCGGTGGTTTTATCGGTTGTGCAGGTCCGGGAGATCTGGCAGGTGGAAACGGGCTGACTTTGAATCTGTTAGGACTGAACAACTTGCTGAAAGTTGAAAATCTGCTTTCTGTGGCAGAAGGTGTCAGAGTTAAAATCAACGAAGCTCATGTAAATGGCATCGCAGGAGGCATGACTGTAGAAGCAACAGGCACAAATTCCAACGGCGAAGTAGTGGATTATACAGCTGGTGGTTTCATCGGAAAGAGTAACAGTTGTGAGATCATTAAGTCTGATGTGAAAAATTTAAAAGAAGTAACAGCAAATGATAAAGACGGTTTTGCCGGAGGATTTGTAGGTTCATCACAGACCGGAGGTCTTGCAGATGTAGCTGGTGAAGCGGATGTCAAAGCTTTGTTAAATGCAAATAAGTTGTTAAGTGCTGTCAAGTACTTGCTTCCTTCTTATACAGAGTGCACGGTTACTTATGTTGATAAAGGCGGAGTTGCTGCAGATACAGCAGGCGGTTTTGCCGGAAACTTCCAGAGTGGAACGGTTAACAATCAGGGAGCAGGAGAAGGTAACTATTATTCTGTATATAATCTGGATCATGTAAACGGACAGTCTTATGCCGGAGGCTTTGGCGGAAATGTTTACTCCGGAGCATTGGCAAATGCTGGAGGTGGAATCAGCATTCTGGGAGGAATCACAGGTCTGAATATAAATGTTGAAGATCTGCTTAATCTGATCAATGCCTACATTCCATATGTGCAGTATGCCGGAGTTAAGTCAGACAACGGATTTACTGTTACTGCCAACAAAACGAAAACAGATGACAGCAATTCCGGAAGTGCCGGAGGATTTATCGGTTATGGAAGCGGTGTTCAGGTAAGCTACTGTAATGTTACGAACCTGAAGCACACAACGGTGAAGACACCGAAGGATTTAGAAGCAAATGAAGCACCAACATACTATGATGAAAATAAAAGCACATATGCAGTAACCGGTGCCAGATATGCAGGTGGATATATCGGATATATGGATATTGGTTCTGCAGCTTCTGTTGGAAAAGGTCTGAGCGTACTTGGTAAATCGATAGGAATCAAGAATGTGCTCGATGCATTGAATGTGGTCGTTTCTACAATTGAACACTCCAATGTTACAGGAAATGTTGGAGGATTTGCAGTAAAGGCTTCTTGGAAAAATACTGCATCCGATGCGTCAGAAAATGATGTTCTTGGAGATGCAGGAGGATTTGCCGGAAAGATTTCTGGTGGACACATTCAGGACTCCAACGCAAATAACTTTTCTTATATCATTGGTCAGATTACAGCCGGTGGTTATGTAGGAGACTTGCAGCCGGGAAATGTGGCAAATGTACTAGGAAATGCAAGTATTTTAAAAGGACTTGTGGATATAGAAAGTGCATTAGCATCTGTTGCTGAGGATTTTGTACCAACGATCAGAAACAGTTCCACAACATGTATTCCTTGTGGTGGTGCAGTTCGTGCAGATGCGGCCTCCACAAAGCAAGTACAACGAGGTATGGCCGGAGGTTATGCAGGACATAATGAAGGCGGTCACATCTGGGGAAACAATACAAAGAAATGGAAAGGTAAAGAAGAATATACCGGACCAACAAGTACTTGTAAAGCAGTAAGAATCCGTTCGGTATACGGAGAAGAAATTGCTGGTGGCTTCACAGGACTTATGGAGTCAGCTGATACGGCAAGTACCGGAAACCTGTCCTTGTTGTTGGGACTGGTAAAAGTAGATAACATCCTTGGAGCACTCAGTGTTGTCTATCCGACGGAAGAAAATACGGCAGTTTATGGACCACTTGCCCAGATGGATTATGAAACCTGGAACAAATGGGTGAAATTTGTCGGTAAAAAAGGTGGTTACGGAAGTGACCTTGCTGCGAATGGAACAGTAGAAAATCAAGAAGAACTGGATAAGATTATTGGAAAATATGCTTACGGATACAATGTCGTAGCAGGAAGAGCAAATTACCGGGATGAGATAAAACTGGCAAATGGCGGAGCCGCCGGTGGCTATGTTGGTTCGATGCAGACTGGAACCATTACAAATGGACAGGCATATCAGGCGAAGACAATCAAAGGAATTCGATGTGCCCGGAGGTTTTGCAGGAGAAATGATAAACGGCGGAGCTGCTGATCTTGGTGGTGTTAAAATACTTGGCCTTGATCTGCAATTAGGACAAATGATCAATGTCCTTAATGTATTTGTTCCAGTAATCAAGCAGTCTTCTGTGGAAGGATATCAGAGTGGACTGATTGTCCAGTCAGAAGGAATCAATGCCAAGGATGCCTGTGGTTATGCAGGAGGTTATGTAGGAAAACTGATTGGTGGACAGATCTGGGGCGAAAATGATGCACGCTGCCAGGTCACAAAGCTAAGACGAGTTGACGGAAGTAGTTATGTCGGAGGATTTGTCGGAAGCTCAAGACCAGGAAGTGTTGCGACACTGAGCCCTATTGCAGGAGAAGGATTACTTAGTCAGTTTCTGAATAAACTGTTAAGTACGCCAGCAGATTTGATAAAAGTATTAAATGCTACAGTCGCAACGATCCGTTATGCAGATGTGGAAGCCTGGAATGACTGGGGAATCATCGTAAATGGTGCTTATGCAAGTAGAAGTAATAACACTTCTTATGCAAAAGCAGCCGGAGGTTTTGCCGGAAATCTGGAAGGAACGGTACTCGGCAAGAAGGATACGGAAGAGGCAGGAGTTTCTGTACAGAATATCCGTTCCGTAGTCGCAGGCGAATATGCCGGAGGATGCTTCGGCGTTGCTGATGTAGCCGGAGCTGCCAATATCAGTGCAGGAAATGAAACCTCGCTCCTTGATAAATTATTAAAGCTTGGAAGAACCGATGTGCTGGATGCATTTAGAAGTTATGTATATTACGCAACTGTAAACGGAAGTAAAGATGCTGGCTTAAGTGTCAGTGCAAACACAGCAATAAAATCTGGACAGAACAATCAGGTTACCTATAGCGGAACAGCCGGAGGTTTTGGCGGCTCTCTGTTAAATGGTTCTGTGAAAAACAGCAAAGTAACGAGCTTAAGTAATGTAAGAGGTTTAAACAGTGTCGGAGGATTTGTCGGCTATTCTGGAAAGAGCGGAGTAGTTAAGGCAGATAAGATCGATGTTCTTGGAAATAATAAAGGACAGTTACTTGGTGGAGCTCTTGGAGTTATGGACATTTTTGGTTCTCACATTGATGACTGTGCAGTTACAGGAACGGATGACGGTTACACCGTGCAGAGTACAAATGGAAATGAGCAGATTGCCGGAGGATTTATCGGATATGCAAATCTTGCAAGAATGTCAAATTGTACAGCAGGTGACAAGACGAACCAGAAAATTGGACTGAAACAGGTAGCGTCAGGTGGAACAGCCGGAGGATTTGCCGGACGAACAAGCTTTGCTTACCTTGCAGATCTGAAAGTGGATTCTGGAGCAGTAAATGTAATACTCACGGTTGTTAATGAACTTATAAAAGCATTATATCTGGACAAACTTCAGAATTCCAATCTTTTGAAAATCAATCTTGGAATTATCAAGGTGGATGCGCTGTATGATGGCAAACTGCTTCATGTAAATCTGCTTGGATTGGATATCTCTGTAGGACTTTCGAAGAAGTCAACAGATAACAACCAGCAGACAGATCTTGCAATTATTACGATTGGAGATTCATCCATCAAACTTCCATGTGATGAAAATGGACTTTCGAATGATAATGATGCCAAATCCAATATCAGTGTGAGTCTGATTAAGGCCAATCGAACTAGAATTACAGATAGTAATGTCTACGGTGTCAGTCATGGATATGATGTCTATGCCGGTGAAGCCGGAAATGACAATGACGGTAATGCTAAAGACGGACGAAGTGGTGGCTTTGTTGGGTTCAACGATGAAGGACTTTTGAAGAATAACAACATGTATTACTGTGATGTGGTTCGTGGAACAAAAAATCTTGTCGGTCCATTTAGCGGAAAAAGTGGACTGTATACGGTATATGACTTCAATAGCCTGAAAAAGGTGGAAGGCGAAAAGAACAATTACCGTATTTATAGAAAATTGGATCAATCTTTAGATGAAATTAAAAAGAATAACAGTATCTTGAACAGCAGTCATGAAAAGGATGATGCAAGCGGATGGGATATTTATACAATAGGACATATGAATCCGGTAAATACCTTTGAGACTTTAAAGAATGCTGTTCTGGCAAGCAAGAGTGACTCAGTGAAAGCAGATCTTAATGCCTATGAATCACCTGCAAAAGCAGTATTGATGTCAGATACCAAAACAACATTGAACACGGGAGATAGTGATACACCGGAACCATCCGAGTCACAGGATCCATGTGATGAGAACATCAAACTGACAATCAATAAAGTTTGGAAGGATTTAAACAATCTTGATCATTCAAGACCAAACAGTATTACGGTAACAATATCACGTACCTGGAAAGATAAGGCAGGAAACGAATTGACAGAACCGGCACCAGGTTACGAGAGTTACAAAATAGAAGGTTCCAGCGATAAATCTAAGTGGCAGGAGGTGATAAAGGAACTTCCAGCATACAAGACAGTTGGAGATGATATTTATTATTACACGTATTCCATCACAGAAGCAAAAGTGGATGGTTATACAACAACGATAGATAAATCGCAAGATGGATTTACCTTCACAATAACTAATAGACATTTCCCAGGTCTTCCGGATACCGGAGGATACGGAAGCTATTTGATTTACCTGATAGCTGTTCTGCTTTTCCTGGTATATTTCATAATGAGATATAAAAAATGCAAGGAAAATAAAAAAGCAGAAAAACTATAAAAAAAATTCTCAAGAAAAGGAGATAAAGGACATGAAGAGAATGAAAAAAATCATGGCATTAATGCTGGCAGCGATTATGATGATGGCTATGTCTGTCACAGCATTTGCCGCAGAAGGAGCAGCAGGAACACATACACTTACAGTTAATGTGAACTCAACAACACCAGCACAGGATCTGAAAGGTCAGACAATTAATCTGTACAAATTATTTGATGTGACAGAGTCAAAAAGTGGAGAAACAACAAACTACGCATATACCGTAAATAATACTTATAAGGCTGCACTTGCATCCGTATTAAACATTAGTGAAACTTCTACGGATGAAGAGTTTGCAAAGGCAGTTGCAGATAAAACAGCTACTATTCAGCAGTTTGCAAATGATTTTACAGCAAAAGCTTTAACAGATAATTTAGGAGCAACAAAAACTTCTGGTAAAATCACAGAGAGCAATACATCTTATGAATTTACAGGCTTAGATGCAGGTTACTACTTAGTATATGTAACAGGTGGAAAAGAGATTCAGTCTTCTTTAGTTACAGTAGATGCAACAACAAATACTGTAAATTTAAAAACAGAAGCACCAAGCATTACTAAAACAGCAAATAAAGAAACAGCTGAAATTGGTCAGGTAGTAACATATACAGTAACAGGTGTTATTCCGGATACAACAGGATACTCTGAATATGTATATAAAATCCATGATGAATTAACTAAAGGTCTTGATTTTGTAAACGATGCAAATGGAACAGCTCTTGAAGCGGGTGCTACAACAGTTAATGTAAAAGTAGCATTTAAAGAGGCAGGAGTTACAGATGCTAGTACAGCACCTACAACAGCAACAATTGACACAGCTAACAGCAAAAAAATGAGTCTTGACCTTTCTGCATGGGTAAAAGCTAACCAGACAAACAAAGGAAAAGAATTCACCGTTACATATTATGCAAAAGTAAATAAAGATGCAGAAGTAACAAATAACAATAAGGCTTCATTAGAGTACGGAAACAATCCAAGCGATACAACAACTACAACACCAAGTGAAGCAAAGACAAATACTTATCCATTAGATATCAATAAGATTAAAACAGGATCTGATGAAAAGTTAGCAGGTGCAAAATTTAGTTTATATACAAGTGCAGAAGATGCAAAAAACGGCAAAAATGCGATTAAGGTATCAGGAAGCAATGGAAATTATGTCGTAGATCCAGCATCTACTACTACAGAATTTGAATCTGTAAAATCTATTGACGGAAAAGGTTATAACCTTCATATTAATGGTCTTGAGGCTAAAGACTACTGGTTAGTAGAGACACAGGCTCCAGAAGGATTTAATAAACTGACAGCTCCGATCAAAGTTACTATTACAAAAACTGGAGATGCAGAATGGAAAGTTTCTAAAGATGGTGTAGAAGAAACTGACAAAATCATCGACATCGAAAACAGCACAGGTTCCCTTCTTCCATCTACTGGTGGACGTGGAGCAATCGCATTTGCTGTAATCGCAGCTCTTCTTGTATTCGGTGTAGCAGTAAGCTTCATTCGTGACAAAAGAAAAGAAGCATAATAATTTTACTAGAGATACAAGATAATGTTTAAGGAATGGGCGGTTATCTTCCACGGAAGGTAGCCGCAATTCCAAGTATAACAACAGGGAGAATGAAATGAAGAGTAAGAAGAAAAAAAAGAAGATAACAATAAAAGATATTATTCGTTTGATCGTGCTTTTGGTTGCATTCTCCGTATTGTTATATCCAACGTTTAGTAGTTATTTGAATGAAAAGAATAGTTCCAAAGTTGTATCCTATTATGATGAGGAAAGCGTAAAGTTAAGTAAGGCAGAAAAAGAGCAGATGTTGGAAGATGCGAGAGCATACAATAAGGAAATGTTGGAAAATATTGATTTGATTGATCCATTTTCGCAGGAAGATGTGGAAATAGATGCTCGTTATGAGAGCCTGTTAAATGTAGATGGTTCTGGAATGATGGGATACATTCGCATTCCTAAGATTAATGTAGAACTTCCAATCTATCATGGAACAAGTGAAGCTGTGCTACAGGCAGGTGTCGGACATTTCTGGGGTACGTCTCTTCCTGTAGGTGGAGAAAGTACACATACAGTTCTGACTGGACATAGAGGTCTTCCAACAAAAACACTATTTACCAATATGGATAAGCTGGAAGTAGGAGATATTTTTTATATTAAAGTCTTAGATGAAACACTGGCATATCAGATTGATCAGATATTAACGGTTTTGCCACAAGAGACAGATAGCTTGTCCATTGAACCTGGTAAGGATTATGCAACACTTGTTACTTGTACACCATTTGCAATCAACACACACAGACTTTTAGTACGTGGAGAGAGAATACCTTATGAAGAGGCAACGAAACAAGAGCCGGATACAAATATAAAACCGGAGTTATCTTTTACTGCTAAAGTGCTGATTGTAACAATTATAGTAATCTTCATAGGGCTGATGATAGCTGTAATTTATAGTATACGAGATAGAAAAAGGAGGAAAGCAAGGTGCGAAAGAAGATAAGAAGTATTCACATTATTTTATTCGTTATGCTTTTTCTTGTCGGTAATTTTATAGATATTTCAACAATCCATGCTAAAGCAGGAAGTAGAACAGGAAGCATTCAAATTATTTACAAGGGGAGAAATAGTTCGGATAAAGAAGTGACTCTTTCCGGAGCAAAGTTCTCGATATTTCCAATTCAATATATAAAAAATGATGAGTTAGTCTGGGAAGATGGTTTTAAAGATTCAGGTATATCATTACAAGATACCAGTGCAGAAGCAAGAGAGAAACAAGCAAAACAATTGTTTGCATTTGCGAAGGAAAATAACATTTCCGGCTTAATGCAAGAAACAGATACTTCTGGACGAACGAGTTTTGGAGAATCGGATGAAGGAATTTACCTGCTTGCACAGATTGGAAATGTAGAAAGTGGTACAGATAAATTTGAATCTGCGCCATTCCTTGTTAATATTCCATCTGAAATCAATGGGAGTGTAGAATATAATGTAATGATAGAGCCAAAAGCTGAATGGGTTTCACCAGAAACACCACCGAACAATCCAGATAAACCAAAGGATCAGACACCTTCAAAACCGGATAAGCCAAATCCTATTCAGAAAATAATAAATACGGTAAAAACCGGAGATACAACAAATATAGTTGTATGGTTTTTAATAGCGATTGTTAGTCTTGGTTTGATTGTAGGACTCTATAAAAAGAGAAAAATGAAGTAGCTATTATTTAAAGAAAACTGATCCATTGCGGTGGAATCAATTTTCTTGTGTTATACGTCTTAAAACGTTGCAAACACTAATGTTGAAGAGAAGATGCAACGGTACGAGAGATATCGTTGTTTGATATTTGAGGAGCATTAAGCAGTGCTGTGAAATTCTGTCTGATGGTTAATGATTCTGGCTTCTTATGGAATTGCAGCAGAAAATGTTCACGGGAAAACTATATGTTCAGGTCTTCGGATTGATAGTAATAAAATATGGGACATTTCAGCTAAAAACTTTAATGGTTTTATGATATAATTTTGGTTAGAAATAAGAAATTGATTTGGCAATGAATGGCAAATTTATTTTTGTTATTAGGGGCATAAGCTGAAAGATATGAGGAAGGGAAATTTGTTTATAAAGAAAGCAACAAAATGGGCTATGGGCATCATTGCTTTCGCCATTTTAATACTTGTTGTCATTTGGGGAAGCATGAAAATGGTGCAATTGGAAAAAGAGCAAGAACAGGCACAGAAGAAACTCGAAGAGGAGCAGAAAGTTAAAGAGCAAAAAGAAGCTGAAAAACTAGCTTCTGAATATATGGTTTCTTACGCTGAAAATCTTCAGGAGGACATGCAAGATGCTGGTCTGTTAGATCTTAAAGTGACTTATGACACCTGTACCCGAGATTATTTTGATGAGTATTGGAACATCTGGGATTATGGTCAAGATGAATATTGTGTATATTATGTATTGGACTACTATAGTGATTCAATTGACAGTATTTACGAACGTGAAACAAAAAATGGCGATTTCCAATCATTTATCAAATTACTGAATGATGAATGCTGCATGAAAGATAATCGTGATGAGGGTGGAGCTTATTATCAGCATAAGGTTACAGAGAACGGAAAAACAGTCCTTGTCTTTATTGGCGATGAAAACAGGCTTAACAATATCACAATAAAAAAAGATAATCTTCATCAATATACATTAAATCGGGACGATGATGATGTACGAGTTTTTGTTAATGAAGAGCTGGTATACAGGAAATCAGAGGATCAAAATAGCAATGCACATACCTCTAGCGGAGGATATCTTCCTAACACTGGAAGCGGATGGAGTTCGGGTGGAAATAGTAATTCCGGCAGTAAAGGAAATTCTTCTTCAAAATGGAACAGGGATCCGTATGATGTAGATGATTATGACGATCCGGATGATTTTGCCGGTGAATGGGAAGACGAATTTGATGATGGATATGACGAGGCTTATGATTATTGGGAAGAGGAACATGATTAAGGGTTAAGAACGCTGAGTGTGTAAAATATAGTTAAGTTAGTAGTAAACACTCCAAAGTTTCATCGATGCAACTTTGGAGTGTAAAAATGAGACTTTAAACTGCGACTTTGGGATAAAAGATAACTAAATTTTTAGCAAATATAAATGATTGTAAATAGTGATTTGATGGGAAAATAATATGAATAATAAAACTTTAGCTTTTTATAATAAAAATGCAAAAGCTTTTGCGGAAGAAACAGCTTTTGTCGATTTTAAGGAAACGCAGGATAAATTCATCAATATATTACAAGGTAAGCGTGTGCTTGATTTTGGCTGTGGTGCAGGCAGAGATTCAAAATATTTTGTTAAAGCAGGGCTTGATGTTGTAGCTATTGATGGATCAGCAGAGCTGTGCCAAATTGCTGAAAGCTACGTAGGAATCCCAGTACAGCAGATGCTTTTTCAAGAATTGGATGATCGAAGCAGATACGATGGAATATGGGCTTGTTCGTCCATTCTGCATTTGACAAAAGAAGAACTAAAAAGTGTTTTTAAGAAAATGCTGGATGCACTGACTGATAATGGCATCATTTATACTTCTTTTAAATACGGAGAGTTTGAGGGAGAAAGAAATGGAAGATATTTCACAGATTTCACCTATGAAAGTTTTTGCGAATTTATAAGAGATATGAAAGGTATAGCGATTGAAGAATATTGGTATACCGGTGATGTACGGCCAGGACGGGAGGATCAAAAGTGGCTGAACCTACTATTACGAAAGACAAGTTTATAATAGATCATGTTGATTTTGGATTGAGAGAACAGGTGAATTATCCGAATGGCGGAACATCGAAATTTTATGATAACGGCACGGATATGGTTATTATAGACGAAGACATTTGTGATTGTAACAAAGGCGAGGCTGTCTTTTCATATATGCTTATTACTGATAAGCAGAATAATTATACGACCAATTTAATAGAGTCTTTCGTTTTTTAGGATATTCACAAAAAGAAGTGGATCGTTATCTGCTAAACAAAGAAATATCAGCAACTGTAGATTATACAGTTAGTATTGGAGACCGTGGAGAGCAGGCAGATGTATCTCCACTGGAATTTCGATTCGAGCAAAATTTTTCTAATGTATATGGAATGAATGCACTTAAGTATTTGTCGAGAGAATACGGCATTTGTGATGAAGCTGGGAAAAATTATTTCCTAGATTATCTAATAAGAACCAAAAACGGACAATATGCAATAGAAGAAAATGGTGTTACATACCACCATCCGCAGATTATCGGTGAAGAAAAATATAGGAATCAATTGCATAAACAAAATACCTGTATGTTATGGGGAATAAAATTATTTCGATTTTCCAGTGAAGATTGTGCATTTGAGAACCGAATAGAGGATGATATCAAACAGTTTCTGGGAAAAGATGCATCCAATTTTGTTGATGATGGGCTCAAAATAGACAGAACTGTTGAATTATATGAACATCAGACTATTAATCTGCAAGAAATCCAAAAACGTAGGAGTGCTGGGGTGAAAGCATTTTTGATCGTGTTGCCTACAGCGTCTGGCAAATCAAAAATCGTGGAAGAAGATTTGCGCATTTTTTCGAATGACAAACCGGACTTTCATGCATTAATTCTAGTTCCGGGAATCAATATTCTGCTGGACTGGAGAGAAAGAGTGAAAATGTCTCTGCCGGAACTGGTGAATCATATTGAGATACGAACTTATGCATATATGGCAAGACACTATACAGAAATCCCGTCAGATTATTATAATTATCTTGTAGTGGATGAGGCACATCATGCGGTTGCACCGATTTTAAAACGGGTTATTCAATATTATGATACAGATTTTACGGTAGGGCTTACAGCTACGGACCAAAGACCGGATAAAAAGAAGCTGGAAACTGTTTTTGGGACTTATTCCACATCATTGTCTTTAAAAGAAGCAATGGAAAAAGAAATAGTAGCTAAGGCAAATGTTTACCGGATTGAGACGAATATTGATCTTTCAAAGGTACGTTTTAATGGCAAAGATTATGTGAATGCCGATCTGGAAAAGCGAATTAGAGTTACTTCTAGAAATGAACTGATTGTGAATGTTTTAAAGGAATATTTTCTAGAAGGAGAAGCAGGAAAAAGGCAGGGAGTTATTTTCTGTGTTAATGTAGCTCATGCGAATGAAATGGCAAGATTATTAAATCAGGCAGGGATTTTGGCATCAAGTTATACTCGTCAAGCAAAAAATCCGGATGCCATAATGAATGCATTTAAACAGAAAAAAATTCGTTTTTTATGTGCATGTAATATGATTTCTGAAGGATGGGATTATCCAGAACTTGGAATTCTTGTTATGGCAAGACCGACATTATCAAAAGTACTGTATTTGCAACAGATTGGAAGAGGCCTGAGAAAAACAGATACGAAAAAGAACGTTATCGTAATCGATGTTGTAGATGAATACGGTTCTATGGTGAAAGCCTGCAATATGCATTCTATATTTGCCAATCCATATTATGTTCCATTTGGTGATATTACTAAAATGGATTATAAGCAGGGAGACATGGTAATCATAGACGGAATGGAAGAAAGAATTGAACGTATATCGGAAGTTGACATTGATTCATTTGAAGATAAATATGGCAGTTATCTGAGTCAGGAACAGATTGCCAGAGAATATTTTGTCAGTACAGGAACCGTAACCAGTTGGATTAAAAAAAGGAAAATCATACCGAGCGTAGAATATAAATTCGGGAGCAGATCCATTTACTTATTTAGTCCGGATGATGTAGAAAAATATCGAAAAGAGCTAAATATTAAAGAGCATAATGACAGTACAATAAAACAAGATTTCTTTGATTTTTTGGAGGAACGGGATTATTCACTTTCGTACAAAATGCCATTTATGTTGTCCTTTATAAAAGCAGTTAATGCGATTGGAGATGCGGACATAGAAAAAGTTCTGGATGGTTATATTGAATTTTATCAGCATAGGATTGACCGGGGGCTTCCGGTAGATAGAAGCACCTGTCCGTATAATGCAAAGACGCTGAAAGATCGAAAAGCTATTAGTAGAAATATGCTTACGAATCCATTTAAAAAATTTGAGCGAAAAAGATTTTTGTATTATTCAAAAGATCTAAGTGTCATTTCTATGAATCATGCACTGTATAGTCAGATGACAGAGGAAGATTGGACAAGAGTGAAAGAACAATTGACAGAAGATTTGAAAAATTACTATGTAGAATTGGGTGGGATATAATAAATGGAAGAATTATTTGTAGGTAATTCAGTTATTCTCCATGTTTTGCGATGATATCAGGACATGGACTTAACCCGTGCACTGCAGCACCCTATTACAGTAAAAATTAATACAATACCATCCGTTATACATTCATGGGTAATGACTCACATCAATCAATGTGAAATTATTGGGTCTAAAAGTTTCCGGGACAAAATCCAAAATGAAATTATGGATGCGTATAGAAAATATTGTATGTAGTCCTGATATGTATAAAAATATACTTGATTAGTTTTCCAAAATACTTGATAATAGTACAACAATATATTTTAAATCAGTAGATGAAATTTAAGCATTAATTATAGAATGAGGTGACCAAATGGAAATAAAAGAAGTACAATCCATTCTTACGATTGGTGAAACTGTAGCGGTTGAATTTAAACGCTGTGGAAATGGAATTGAAAATGATACCTATGAGACAGTTTGCTCATTTCTGAACAGATTTGGCGGAGACCTTTTCATGGGAATATTAGATGATGGGACTGTAGTAGGAATACCAGAAAAAGCAGCTCCTGATATGGTAAAAAACTTTATTAAGGTTATTAGTAATCCTACATTGTTCTCACCAACGATATATTTGGTACCGGAAATTATAAAATATGATGAAAGTCATACGATCATTCATGTTCATATTCCGCCTAGTGCAGAGGTTCACAGCTTCAAAAAAGTCATCTATGACCGTGTGGATGATGCGGATGTAAAAATAACATCTACCAGTGCAATTGCACAGATGTATATTCGTAAGCAGAATATTTTTACAGAAAAGAAAATCTATCCTTATGCAAAAATGGAAGATTTGAGATTAGATCTGCTGCCAAAGATTCGTATTATGGCACAGAATCATGCAGGTGGTCAGCATCCCTGGACAACTATGGATGATCAGGAACTTTTGAAAAGCGCAGGATTATATGGTCGAGATATCGTCACCGGAGAAGAAGGCTTCAACTTAGCAGCAATTATGCTGTTAGGAAAAGACGATGTAATTTTAAATGTTGCACCAACGTATGTGACAGACGCTCTTGTACGGAAAGTCAATGTAGATCGTTACGATGATCGGGAAATTATTAAGACAAACCTAATTGAAAGTTATAGCCAGCTCCTTGATTTTGGAAGAAAAAACTTGCCAGACAAGTTCTTCCTTGAAGATACAGTAAACAAAAGTCTCCGGAATACAATTGTCAGAGAAATAATCAGTAATACGTTGATGCACCGTGAATTTACAAGCAGTTATACAGCAAAGTTTGTGATTGAGAAAGATCGAATGTATGTGGAAAATGCGAATCGTGCAACAAAGGAAGGTTTCATCACAGTAGATAATCTGGAACCAAATCCAAAAAATCCTCTTATAGCATCGTTTTTCAGGAATATCGGTTATGCTGACCAGCTTGGATCTGGTGTAAGAAAATTATTCAAATACAGCAAATATTATTCAGGGAAAGATCCTTTGTTTGTGGAAGACGATGTATTCCGGATTATTGTTCCATTGGATGATGCATATTCGTTTGATTATGGAATAGAAGCTGGAAGCAGTAAAGTAATTGAAAGTAATAATGCCGATAAAATGCCGATAAATGCCGATAAAATGCCGATAAATGCCGGTAAAACGCTGGTAAATAGTTTGTCGGCACAGCAAAATTCAATTATTCAATTTGCGAAAGAGACAGGATCGATTAAATCTCGGCAAGTAGAAGAATTACTTGGAGTAAAGCAACGTCGAGCAAGAAGAATTCTTGGAGAACTGGTCAATATGGGAATTTTGGAACGACAAGGTGCATATAAAAGCACTGTATATGTTTTGAAAAATTAAAAAAGGCACCTGCTTATCATTACTATAAAAGTAAAATCATCAAACACTAACCTAAAGGAGCACACCAACCCATGCCATTACAAATCGTCAGAAATGATATCACAAAAATGCCCGTAGACGCCATCGTCAATGCCGCGAATTCTTCCCTGCTCGGCGGCGGTGGAGTGGATGGCTGCATTCACCGTGCAGCAGGGCCCAAGCTTTTAGCGGAATGCCGCACATTAGGCGGCTGTCAGACCGGAGATGCAAAGATTACAAACGCCTATGATCTGCCTTGCAATTATGTCATTCACGCAGTAGGTCCTATTTGGAGAGGCGGACAGTTTCATGAGCGGGAGCTGCTTACTTCCTGCTATGAAAATTCCTTAGCACTTGCAAAAGAAAAACATTGTGAAACCATAGCATTTCCACTGATTTCTTCCGGAATTTACGGATATCCGAAAGCTCAGGCGCTGAAGGTTGCAATCGACGCGATCAGCGCATTTCTTATGGAAAATGATATGACGGTATACATCGTCATTTTTGATAAAGCAGCTTATCGGATCAGCAGCAAACTGTTTTCTGATATTGCATCTTATATCGATGATCATTATGTAGAAACACACATTAACAAAACATCCGAAGCAATGAGGCGCCAGAAGCAGTTCCAGGAAATGGATCTCTGTGAAAGCATATCTTTACCAGAGCCATCAAATGTACCGTTAAGTAAGGCTGCAACTTTGGAAGATGCCTTGCAGCAAATGGATGAAAGCTTTTCTGAAATGCTGCTTCGGAAGATTGATGAAAGTGGAATGACCGATTCTCAGTGTTATAAGAAAGCCAATATTGACCGGAAATTATTTTCCAAGATTAAAAATGACAAGTACTACAAACCATCCAAACCGACCGTTCTTGCATTTGCGCTGGCACTTGAACTTCCGCTTCCGGAAATTCAGGATATGCTGATGAAAGCAGGATTTGCCCTGTCTCATTCCAGCAAATTTGACGTAATCATTGAATATTTTATCTTGAAGCAAAATTATAGTATTTACGAAATCAATGAAGCACTCTTTGCCTTTGATCAAAGTCTGATTGGAGGCTAAGAAGAAAATAGTTTGGCACACAGCGTTGTTCGCCTGATATGATTCTGTAGAAATTTTCTGATCCATAAAAAGTGTCGCTTTTCATGCGACCATTTCCCCTGAAAATGGCAGTATCCTATAGTTACAAACAAAATAAGCCATTACTTAGGAGGAAATTTAGTATGAGAAAAAATCTGACAGAAGTTGTATTTATTTTAGATCGCAGCGGATCCATGAGCGGACTGGAAAAGGACACCATAGGCGGCTTCAATTCTATGATTGAAAAGCAGAAAAGAGAGGCAGGGCAGGCGCTGATTTCTACCGTGCTTTTTAACAATAACAGTAAAGTCCTTTATGACAGAGTAGAGGTGCAGAAGATTCCCTCTATGACAGAAGACGATTATTCTGTGTACGGCTGTACGGCTCTCCTGGATGCGATCGGCGGTGCTATCCATCACATTGGAAATGTCCACAAATATGCGCGCACGGAAGATGTACCGGAGCATACCGTTTTTATCATCATGACAGATGGTATGGAAAATGCAAGCCATATGTACGGCAGTGATAAAGTAAAGCAGATGATTCAGCGTCAGCAGGAAAAATACGGATGGGAGTTTCTGTTCCTCGGCGCAAATATTGATGCGATTGAAACAGCCAGTCATTTTGGAATTGACGCAGATAAAGCTGCCAATTATCAATGTGACTGCGAAGGAACTGCATTGAATTATGAAGTATTAAATGATGCCATATCTGCTGTTCGGTGCAATGCAGCGCTTGATTCTAGTTGGAAGAAGCGAATTGATAAAGATTATCAAAAACGCGGACAACATAGCCGCGTAGATTGATGAAACACACAAAGAGCAGAGGATGAACTTTCCAAAGTTCTTTCCCTGCTCTTTCCATTCATTTATTCCATCACTTCCCCGATCACCTTCATCATCTCATCCACCCGGAACGGTTTCATAATAAACCCATCCATCCCGGCATCCAGCGCATGTTTCCGGTCTTCCTCAAATGCATTTGCAGTCATGGCAATGATTGGAATCTGTGCCTTCTTCACATCTGCAAGCTGACGGATTTTCTGTGTCGCTTCGTACCCATTCATCCGTGGCATCTGTACATCCATCAGGATAAACTGATATGTGCCTGCCTCCTTATCTTGAATTTCTTCCACACAGGCGCATCCATCCGGAACCCAGTTCACAAGAATCCCTTTATTTTTCAAAACTTCCATGGCAATTTCTGCATTTAATTCATTATCTTCCACCAAAAGTACATGCATTCCGTCAAGACCTATTTTGTATTCCTTTGCTTTATCTGATTGATGAAGCTGATTTTCCGTTGCAATCCGAAGGGGAAGTGAAATCTGTATTTTGGTTCCCTGACCGGAATTACTTTGGATTATCACATCACCATGCATCAGATCTACCAGTTTCTTCACAATCGCAAGTCCAAGCCCTGTTCCTTCAGTCTTGCTCTCGGTAGAAGTTCGCTCTCTTTCAAATGCCTCAAACGCATGTTTCTGAAATTCTTCAGTCATACCGATTCCGGTATCCTTTATCGTGAATTTGTATTCGGCAAATCCAGGTGCGATCATTCTCTGGACGCAGCTAAATGTGATCGTTCCTCCCGCTGGGGTAAATTTAACTGCATTATTCAGTACATTTACCAGTACCTGCTGCAGTTTTGTCGCATCACACCATACCAGTGGATTCTCTATTTGATCCTCAACTTTGAAATCAATCATTCCCTTTTGGATGCTGTATTCGAGCATCATTTTCAGATTTTCTTCCATTTGCTTCAGGTCAGTTACCATCTCCACAATTTCTGCCTTTCCACTTTCGATTTTAGACAGATCCAACACATCATTGATGATCTTCAGAAGAATCTCACCAGATGCCTGAATTTTGGAAATTGCATTTTTTACAATTTCTTCATCATCCGGATGTTCTGCAATGATATCAGAAAATCCAATGATCGCATTCATCGGGGTACGGATATCATGGGACATATTTGCAAGGAAAGCATTCTTTACCTCACCGGCTACTTTCGCTTTCCGTGTCGATTCTTTTTCCAGTTCCAATGCTTTGGACAGTCTTTTCCGGTGTTCAAACTCCATCTGATCTTGCTGGTGCTCCACCATGAACAGGTAGGAGAGCAGTGCTCCGATTACCAGGCAGTACGGTTGGAACGGATATGCCCCATAAAGTGGAATGATATAGGTATTTGCCAGAATTCCGATCAGTGGGACTGCTGAAAACAGTGCCGATTTTATGAGATATCTGACACCCTTTGTATTGTTCATGAATAAAATAAAGAATGTCTGTGCAAATGTATAAACGTAATAAAACAGATTGAGTACGGCAAACACTCCGAAAAATGTACCGCGTATATAGGTCCGGTTCCGTGAAAATCTCCAGACAATTCCCGTCGGAACTGAGAGAAGCACCATCAGAACCAGGAGAATGAACGGAATCATTTCCGCAAATCTTTGCTTCTTTGAACGGTTAATCCCCATATAACTCTGCATAAACAAATGCCACACATATGGCATGATTACATAAACCAGATAAAAGAAAAACACAACCAGCTTAAACTGCAAAAAGTTTCCTGACTTACCTAAGAGTTCTTTCATAAACAATGCATCCATTAACACATAAAGCTCTACCATGCCAATAAAGATCATCGTATATTTTTTACTCGGGCTCCATGTAATATAATACCGGATCCTTAAAAAGATGATCGTCAGTATTATCATCATAAATATTGTGTTGCTCAAATAAATACTACTCATTTTCCAGTCCCTTTTTCTTTCGTTTTGTCTCATTATTTCTTTCATTATTGTATACTTTTTCTATGCGTTTCGCAATCCATATGTTATACTATTGAGTAAAGGTATCTCAAGGAGGATTTTACAAATGAAAATAGCAGTAACATACGAAGGCGGATCTATTTTCCAGCACTTCGGAAAGACAGAAACTTTTAAAATGTATGAGGTAGAAGACGGAAAGATCACTTCCATGCAGATTGTTCATGCTGGTGGCGCCGGACACAGTGCGCTTGCAGGATTCCTTTCTGAGCAGAGTGCAAATGTTCTGATCTGTGGCGGTATCGGAGAAGGTGCACAAGAAGCGCTGAAAGAAGCCGGTATCAAAGTTATATCCGGTGCAGCAGGAGAAGTAGATGCGGCAGTAAATGCCTATCTTGCAGGAGAACTGGAATCTGCAGGTACAAATTGTGACCATCACCACGAAGAAGGTCATTCCTGCTGTGGACAGCATGAAGAAACAGCAACAGAAGAAGCTTCTGCTGAAGAAGAACATTCCTGTGGCGGACACTGCAGTGGATGCAGCGGATGTGGTGGCGCACATGTGCCGGATTTTGAAGGTCCGAATGTCGGAAAGACCTGCCGTACCCATTACAGAGGTACCTTTGATGATGGTACCCAGTTTGATTCTTCCTATGACCGCGGAGAGCCATTGGAATTTGTATGCGGAGCCGGACAGATGATCCATGGTTACGATAAAGCCGTTGCAACAATGGAAGTAGGACAGACCATCAACATCCATCTGATGCCGGAAGAAGCTTACGGCATGCCGGATCCACGCGCCATTTTCACGCTGGAAATCGCACAGCTTCCTGGATCAGAAGATCTGGAAGTCGGTGCACGTGCATATCTGACCAACCAGTATGGACAGCCATTCCCGGTAACCGTAACCGAAAAGACAGAAACCAACATCACATTTGATGCCAACCATGAGATGGCTGGAAAAGAACTGAACTTCCAGATCGAACTGGTAGAAGTAAAATAGTAAATATGAAAAGTGATTTAAGCGCCCCTTTTATTTCGTCATAAAGGAGGCGCTTAAATACTAAGATTATATTTTTGAAAATCGATAATTTAGACAACGGAAGGGAGATTTGCCCGTGCTAGATTCAGAATTAAAAACATATCCATGGAATCCAACCGTAAAAAAGAAAGCCCGCCGCGTGTTCATGCTGAGATGGTTGTTCGTCATCCTGGCTGCCGCTGCAATCTTTTTTCTGACCTATCAGAAACTCACTACCAATGTCTGGGGACTTACGGCTTTCCTTTGCCAGCTTCTTGCCGTTATCGAACTTGCTTTCGGGCTCCAGTTTGTAGAAGCCGGATGGAGCAGAAAGATATCGAGTAGAATGCCACTGGACGAACACTATGAGTATGCGCTTTATATGTATCATATACAATCTGTCCGCGATCTTGCTACGAATAACCGCATGCTGCTCCTGATTGCAAGCCTTGAAATCCAGCTTGGGAAATACGATCATGCTACACAGACAATTACACAGATTTCTGTTGGAAAATGCACACCGGTCCAGTTAAAACAGTTGTATTATATGCAGATCTTACTGGCAGCAGAAGTGGGAGATACTGATACAAAAAATCAATTTTTAACCCGTTATACAGGAATTCCTGACACAAACGGTGAATATCCATCTGAAGCAGAACTTACCACCTGGATTGAAGCAGAAGAAATGGACAGACTTATTTCTGCATTAAAAAAATTCACTCCGACAAGAAAAGAGCATATCCTGCGTACTTGTCTGATTACAATCGTTCTGGCATACAGTACCTTTTTCTACGGTGCATGGTATGGTATCAATAAAAGCGCAGGATATGCAATCCGCTATTATTTTGCTGAAATATCCGTCATCTGCGTTTCCGTCACCTTGTCCTGCCTGCTGATCTGGGGCATGATCTGTCTGTATAAAAAGCAAAAAAGTCTCCTTAATAGGAAAGCAGCCAGACGAATAATTGCCGTTTCTTATGCCGCACTGACTCTTTTCTTACTTTCTCTGATTGGTTACAGCTTTTTAATTGTGAGCTTTGGCGTAGAAGGAACGGAAACCGTAACCGGTCAAGATCAGCATTATATTTATCTTTCCGTACAGCCTGATTACGGCATCGCTACACAGTACCGAACTGATAACCTGATTTATATGCAAAAAACGGGTTTGTTTTTGCCGAATACAGACACTTTAACAGAATCCTCTGTACCGGATTCTGACCTGAATGATTCGGAAACACAAGATAGTAGTACCACTGATTCTACCGAAAATTCTCCGGCACAGGAATCCCAGAAGGCTTCACCGCTTCAGGACGAAATGCGTGCTGTGTATCAATATATCCAACAACAGAATCCCCTTCCGGATATGAATTTCACTTACACGGCAAATGCAAAGGGAGAAAATTACGCGATCCTCTCTGAGACAACAGAAGAGAAGGATGGCACAACAGTAAATGTCAATTACTGTCTGTATGATAACGGTTCTAAGTCAGATGAAAATAATAATACTTTCGAAGAATTGGTTCTGGAAAAGGTATATCCGGATGGTGGATATGAGACAGAACTGGTTGATTTCTATCTGGTAAATCCGGAGACTTTGGAAGTTATAGATGAGCAGAAATCAAGCTGGTAATTCTATTTATCCTATTTAAAAAATACTTACCAAATGATAAAATAAAGTAAAGAGCAGAGTCATTCGAAAGTATCTCTGCTCTTTTACTTTATATTTTCTCCTCAAATAATGTCAGAAAATCCTGTAATTCCGCCGGCATCCTGCCTTTCCTCCATGCAAGAAGAATTTCAGTTGTAAGATCAGCTCCAGTAATATCATATGCTTTTAATTTATTAGTGAGCTTCAGCATAGACTCCGGAAGAATCGCAATTCCCAATCCCTTTTCTGCCATCGTCATTGCAGTGCGGGCATCCTCACAGGCAAAATAAATATCACAGACCAGTCCGGCACCCTCAAATGCAGCAAGCATATATTTGCGGTAGCGATGGGAGAGGATTAAGGGTTGTTCGGAAAGTTCCCGCAGACTGATGGATGTATGTCCCTGCAACAGAGGGTGATCAGGAACTGCCATCACAAGCAGCTTCTCCCGGGAAAGAGACTTGGTTTCACAGCCATTTAACACAATTGGTGTGCGGAGTGTAGTCAGATCGATCATTCCATTTTCCAGCTGATCTTTCAGTGTAAATGTAGATCCTTCATGTACATCAAAATGAATTTGAGGATATTTTTTTGCAAAGTAAAGCAGATATTCGGACATCATCGATACAGTGGATGGTGTGATCCCTATGTGCAGGGTAGCTGCCTGACCGGATTTGACAACCTCCTGTTTGGTCAGATCTGCAAGCATCAGAAGATTACCGGCCTGCTCATAAAGCGTCTTTCCGGCATCTGTAAGCGTAATTTTCTTTGTACCTCGCAAAAAGAGTGATACCTGTAATTCTTCCTCCAGCATCTTCATCTGATAGCTCAGCGGTGGCTGGGTCATGTGAAGAACTCTTGCTGCACCGCTGATCGTTCCGGCATCTACGATCGCACGAAAATATTCCAACTGTCTGATTTCCATAAAAATGTAATTCATCTCCTGATTATTTAAAAATGAAAATATATTATCCATATGATTTTTATTGAATTATCATATAAAAACAATAATTTACATATATATTACATCATGTTAGAATTAAAAAGCAAGAAAAATAAAAAGGAATGAATTTACAAATGAAACGAGTCGATTTTGAAAATGGAACGATAACCAGTAATATCCTTGGAGCATCACTCCCGATGCTGGTTGCCCAGATTTTAAGTTTACTTTATAACATTGTAGACCGGATTTATATTGCACGTATCCCGCACATCGGAACTGCAGCACTTGGTGCAGTCGGTCTTTGTTTCCCGGTAATTGTCATCATTACCGCATTCAGCAATCTATTCGGAAGCGGCGGTGCACCATTATTTTCGATTGAGCGCGGCAAAAATGAGCCACAGGAAGCGAAAAAAATTATGAATATTTCTTTTTCCATGGTCTGTATCTGTGCCATTGTACTCATGGTAATTGGCTTTTTATTTGCCCGCCCGATCCTGGTACTGTTTGGTGCCTCAAAAGACGCTCTAATCTATGCATATCCGTACCTGATGCTTTACCTGATCGGAACTCTGCCTTCTATGATTGCAACCGGTATGAACCCGTTTATCAATGCACAGGGATATTCAACCATCGGCATGCTTTCAGTTACCATAGGGGCAGTAACGAACCTGCTGCTTGACCCGTTGTTTATTTTTGTGTTCGGGCTTGGCGTGCGCGGTGCCGCAATTGCAACGGTCATTTCTCAGACACTTTCTGCTGCATTTGTCTTTTTCTTTCTTACAAAGAAAGCAGAACTGAAAGTGAGGCTCCTCAAAAAAAAGGAACTTGCCAACTGTACAGCTTATGCAAAAAATATTGTAAGCCTGGGAACTGCCGGATTTATCATGCAGTTGACAAACAGTCTGGTAACGATTGTCTGCAACAATGTACTTTCCGTCACAGGCGGAGATATCTACATTTCTGTTATGACCATCGTATCCAGTGTCAGACAGCTTGTAGAAACTCCGATTTATGCAATCAACGAAGGAACTTCGCCAATCCTGAGTTACAATTATGGTGCAAGACGCCCATGCCGTGTAAGAAAAGCCGGTGCCATGATGGCACTTATGATTCTCGGATACACAGCTGTGATGTGGAGTATTATCATCATCGCGCCGAAAACCCTGATCGGAATTTTCAGTTCAGATGCTACGTTGATGAAAGATGCAGTTCCTGCCCTGAAGCAGTATTTTGCAGCGTTTATCTGCATGGATATGCAATACATTGGCCAAACGGTCTTTAAATCCCTGAATAAGAAGAAGCAAGCAATCTTTTTCTCACTACTTCGGAAGGTATTTATCGTCGTGCCTCTGACATATCTAATGCCGTATGCCCTGCATATGGGAACAGACGGCGTATTTCTCGCTGAGCCGGTTTCTAACGTCATTGGTGGAGGATTATGCTTCATCACCATGTTACTTACCGTATTGCCGGAATTAAAGCGTATGGAGCGGAAGAATGCGCTCTATGAGACAGGCACGATCTTATAAATGCTTAAACCACTGTCAAGCTGTAGCAAATTTCGTTATACCGAATTATAAATCTACAATATTTCAGGAGAAAATGACAAATGAGCAGTAGAGAAGTAATAGAAAATGTACAAGCAGATCTCTTTGCAATACAGGATCTTTCTTATCGGGATTTTCAGGCAAAACTGATGCCGACAGTCAATAAGGAAACCGTCATCGGTGTGCGGACTCCTTCTTTGCGCGCATACGCAAAAAAATTCGGTAAAACAGACAATGTTTCTGCATTTCTTGAAGTGCTTCCACATAAATATTATGAAGAAAACAACCTTCATGGACTGCTGATTGAACAGATTAAAGACTATCCATCCTGTATTGCCGCACTGGACCGTTTTCTCCCGTATATAGATAACTGGGCAACCTGTGATATGATCGCGCTCCGGACAGTAAAAAATCATCTGGACATATTTATCCAGGAAGTCTGTCGCTGGATAGCATCGGATCACCCTTATATCGTCCGTTTTGGAATTGGAATGCTGATGCGGTATTATCTGGATGAACAGTTTAAACCGGAATATCCCAAAAAGGTAGCCGAAGTTAAATCAGACGAATATTATGTAAACATGATGCGTGCCTGGTATTTTGCTACCGCTCTTGCAAAGCAGTATGACCAGATCATTCCTTATCTGGAAGAGAAAAGGCTGGACACCTGGACACATAATAAGACGATTCAGAAAGCAATTGAAAGCTACCGGATCACGCCGGAACAGAAGATCTATTTAAGGACATTAAGAGTAAAAAAATAATAAAATGCCATCATCATATCAGTCACATCGATGAAATGATGATGGTATTTTATTATTCACCAATTTATCATTTGTAAAAATTTATCCATATTAGGATGGATATTATTTAACCGTACTTTGACAATTTACGGTTCCCGCAATTTTACCACATTTGCAGCACTACGTCGTCTGTCTTCATCGATTGCAGCGTAGTGCTTTTTCGTTGTATTGACATCTTTGTGCCCCAGAACATCCGCTACCAGGTAAATATCCCCCGTTTCCTTATAAAGGGCAGTACCATAGGTACTTCTGAGCTTATGTGGCGTGATTCTTTTATTTGTAATCTGACTGGCATACTTTTTAACCATATTTTCAACCGCCTGTACACCGATCCGGCGCCTTTGGGTTGATAAAAACAGAGCATTTTCATAGCCAGCAAGGGGCGTTACCGCTTTACGGTATGTCTCCAGATAATTGCGAAGTGCTTTTTCCACCTCTTCACCAAAATAAACAACCATCTGGCTTCCACCTTTTCGTGTCACCATGACCCCATTATTGTTGAAATCCACATCTGACAGGTCCAGTCCAACTAACTCCGATACTCGAATACCTGTTCCAAGTAGAAGAGTAATGATCGCAATATCACGTTCTTTCGTCTTATTATAATAGGAGAGTGCCTGACCGGTTAATTTGGAACCACAGGATTCCACATAATCCAAAAGCTTTGCAACCTCATCGGTATCCAAACGTATGATCGCCTTATCATGTAGCTTCGGCATATCTACAAATAAGGTCGGATTTTTCTGAATTATCTGTCTTTTAAAGAAATAATTATAAAAGCTGCGTAATGCAGACATTTTGCGGAATAAGCCGCGTTCAGAGTTTGTGACCTGTTTGGTTTCTTTGGTATGAACATCTGTAGTATCATAGACCTTCAGATATTCCAGATATTCCTCAATATCAACCGGCTGAATAGCTTCCAGATCCTGTACCTGAAAGTCCTTAATTGAGTGATGTTTATAAACAGGATTTTCTTCAATTAAAAACTGAAAGAACAAACGGATGTCATATGCATACGATATTCGTGTCTTTGGTGATGTGGTTGGTTCAATGGCACGAAAATAATCACGTGCAAAGTCAGGCATGGTGTTTAAAACACCACGAAGACGAATAGTATTATCAATATAAGTTTCTTCCTGGTATGTTTTTGTATCAGATGGCATGATTCTAAGAACCTCCTAAATTCCATAAATTTCCCCGATATATGTATGATTATAGCATGTTTTCGGAAGATTTGTCTATATCTTTTGGAAAAATCGGTATTTGTCGTATAGATTGGTTATTCAAAATACTGCTGTCCCAAGACAACTTTTTGCCAGGGACAGCTGATTATAATTACTAGCACGGTCTGTTTCCTTTTTCAAATAGATATTCAATCCCCCAGTCTTTTCTAAGTCCATCCATCTGTTCCATGATGCGAATACTTTCTTCATGCGGCATTTCCATACATTCAAGTTTTCCTTCACGGATAGCCTTCATAGAAGCGCGTACTTCATATTCAAACCCAGTGATCTGTTCTGGCATTGTAATTTCCCTTACAAATTCCCGATCCGGTGTGTATACTTTTACCGCTGTAATATCATTAATATTTTCCGCAATCAGATACCCCTTGGTCCCATATATCATACCATATTGTTCTGTACCGGTAAGTGCACTACTTTGTATAGAAGCCATCGATCCATTTTTGTATTTCAGAATAATGGAATTCTGTGCATCCACTCCACTGTCAAATTTTACGCAGGAAGAAAGCGTTTCTTCAACATCATCGCCTAAAACCATGCTTGCAAAATTCAGTGGGTAAATACCTACATCTAATAGCGCTCCACCGGCAAGCTTCGGATCGATCAGACGTTCTTTTGTATGCATATCATATCCGAGATTTGCTGAAATCCCCTTTATTTCTCCGATTTCACCACTTGCAATAATATCATCGATTATTTTACGGGATGGAAGGTATCTTGTCCAAATTGCCTCCGTAATAAAGACTTCTTTTTCCTTTGCGAGAGCAAATACTTCTTTTGCTCCAACAGCATTTACAGTAAATGGTTTTTCACAAAGTACCGGTTTTCCATGATTGATACAAAGTTTGGCATGTTCTATATGAAACGGATGTGGTGTCGCGATATAAATCAACTCTACTTCCGGATCACTTACCAGTTCTTCGTATGAGCCATATGCCTTTTCAAATCCCCATTCTTTGGCAAATTTCTGCGCTCTGTCAAGATTTCTTGCAGCAATGGCATATGCAGCCGCATCGTCCATACCGTCCAGTGTTTTCGCCATATTTGCTGCAATTCGCCCAGCACCGATAATTCCAACTTTCATCTGTTCCATTTCTTTACACTCCTTTTTTCACATATTATTCTACATGGAAATCCATCCAAATGCATTCGCCACAGAACTGATCAAAATAATCAGAACAAAGATTGGACACAGATATTTAATCATAACAGCAAAAATCTTCTTTCTGCGGAATGTACTTTCTCCATGAATAATCTCTTCTTCTATCTTCTTTACCCCAACAACTCTAGCTACCAAAAGACTTGTCATCAGTGCCGCGATCGGCATCATTACCGAATTAGTCAGGAAATCAAAGAAATCCAGGAACTGCATACCAATAATTTTCACAAATGCAAGTGGTCCATATCCAAGTGAAGATAAACTTCCTAATACTATCATGATCACACCAACAAGCACAGTAGACTTTTTACGACTCCAGCCGATTTCATCTTCAAATGTAGAGACTGCACTCTCTGTCAATGCGATTGAGCTTGTCAGCGCAGCAAAAAGAACAAGCAGAAAGAACAGAATTCCAATTGCTGTTCCCAATCCCATATTCTCAAACACCTTTGGTATTGTAATAAACATCAGTGCCGGCCCTGCCTGTAACGTATCCGGATTTCCACCTGAAAACGCAAATACGGCTGGGATGATCATAAGTCCTGCCATAATTGCAATCGCTGTATCAAATACTTCTACATTTCTTGTAGAATCTTCAATCGAAATATCTTTCTTCATATAAGAACCAAATGTGATCAAAATTCCCATAGCGATCGATAGGGAATAAAACATCTGTCCCATAGCAGCTACCACAGACATCCATGAAAAATTCTTTGGATTTGGCACCAGAAAATACTTCACGCCTTCCATTGCACCTGGTCGTGTTACTGAGTAAATGGTAATGATCAGCGAAAGCACGATCAAAATCGGCATCATAAACTTTGAAACACGCTCAATTCCATTCCGAACACCTGCATAAATAATAATCAATGTAATCAGACAGAATATGATAAAACAGATTTCTGTAGAAAATCCATTTGAAATAAACTCTGAAAAATATCCATCTTGAGCCAGACTACTGCTGTTCCCTTTTACATATTCCAAAAGGTACTTGATAACCCATCCTCCAATTACAGAATAATATGGTACAATCAGAACCGGAATAATCGCATTAATCCATCCACCAAAAGAAATCCATTTTGACTTTCCGAAAGATTTGAACGCACCTACCGGACTTTTTCTTGTCATACGGCCAATTGCTGATTCAGCAATTATCATCGTATAACCGAAAGTAAGAGCTAACAGAATATAAATAAGCAGAAAAATTCCTCCGCCATATTTTGCCGCAAGATAAGGAAACCTCCAGATATTTCCAAGACCTACAGAAGCTCCTGCTGCTGACAGTACATATCCTAATTTGCCAGAAAATGTACTCCTTTTTTTATGATTATCCATAACAAAATCTCCTCTTTTATTCTAAAATTAAATACACCTGTTTGATTTTATCATGATAATCCTTTAAAGTCACTAGTAAAATCAAGTATAACCTTAAAAATATAAAATAAGTTTTGTCTTATAATTCATCCATACATTCCGTGTATTCTTTTAAAACCTGTTCCAGTAATAATTTCTTAGTATAAAATTAAAAAGTCCGGAAAGACTAAGACGGGGTGAGCGATGGGATCTTGGTTAGAGACCTTAAGAATGTCTTAGTCTTTTAGACTTTTATAAAAAATAGAGTGTATATAATGTGCTATCAGGCAGATTATTCGCTGCTACCTGACAGCACAGATGGTCTTTAATAAACAGAATCATCTCCATAATACGAAACAACCAGATAGTCTCCTTCCTGGAGATTATTCCTGTCTTTTAAACTTAAATGATTTGCTTCTGCCAGCTCATCCATATATTCATATATGGAATCTTCGGTTCGTCTGTATCTTTGCGCAATGCTCCAGAGTGAATCCCCTTTTTCAAGCTGGACACTTTTATAATATCTCTCTCCGGAAGGTTCTTCAGCTTTGCTATCGTGCGCACTGGAGAAAAAGCTTCCAAATCCAAAACTCAGTGACATAACCATCACCAGAGCCGCAATCCCTGTCACAAACCGTCTGATAGAATTCGTCTTACGGTGCTTTGCATAATGACAGTGCTTCTGTCCTTTTGCTCCTGCATGATATCGATCCGCATACATATCTTTTCTTTTCTCTGATCTCATGATAAATTCCTCCCTTTTCTTCTGTAATCTTTTCAGTTCTCCTATATACCAGAAAGCATGTTCCCGAACAACTGTTCTATTACCAATATACAGCAAGAACATATGTTTGTCAATATGCAAATCGAACGTATTTTCTAAACATTTGTTTGCTATTTTTTCTTCTGTATGATATGATAATTTTAATAGTTCGGATAATAATTCAAATTGATATAGATACAGATTTAGGAGGTCTTTTATGAGTAAAGGTAATATTAGCAAGAAACAGGAAGAGATACTTGAATATATTAAGTCCCAGATCCTGCAACGTGGTTTCCCACCGGCTGTACGTGAGATCTGTGATGCTGTGAATCTGAAGTCAACTTCTTCTGTACACTCTCATCTCGAGACTCTTGAGAAGAACGGATACATACGACGTGACCCAACCAAACCACGTGCAATCGAGATTCTGGATGATTCATTTAATCTCACAAGACGTGAGATGGTTCAGATTCCGATCGTAGGCCATGTAGCTGCAGGAGAACCGGTTCTTGCACAGGAGAATATTGAAGATTACTATCCTGTTCCTACTGAATATATTTCATCAAATAAAGAACTCTTTATGCTGAAAGTTCAGGGTGAAAGTATGATAAATGCCGGTATACTGGATGGAGATTATGTCATTGTGGAAAAACAGGCAACTGCAGAGAACGGTGACATGGTTGTTGCTCTGATTGATGACGGTGCAACGGTAAAGACGTTTTACCGAGAAGAAGGTGTGATCCGTCTTCAGCCGGAAAATGATGCAATGGAACCATTTATCCTTGAAGATGTTACAATTTTAGGGAAAGTTGCTGCTGTTATGCGCTTCTTCCGTTAATTTTAAAAAACAGGTGATTACTTGCAGAAGCATCTCAGATAGAAGTGCTTTTTGCAAGTAATCACCTGTTTTTTATATATATTCTTCTCCATATCCCTTTTTCTCTTACTATCATAAATATTTTTTTAATGCATCAAAAAAGCCGGATAAGATGTACAGGTATTCTCAACCTGTCATCTTATCCGGCTTTTGTTCCATTGAACAACTCACCCTTCGATGCTCGTATCTATATATGACATATTCAGATGATTCAGTCAGCACTGTTTTCTACTATTTTTTTGCAAGTTCATACATTGCTGCTGCCGTAATCTGCAGTGCACGGAGAAGCTTTTCTACTTCCACATGTTCATCTGGCTGATGGATCACGTCTGCCTCACCTGGAAATACCGGTCCGAATGCAACCATGTTCGGGAATTTCTTTGCGTAAGTTCCACCACCGATTGCAAGTGGTTCCAGGTGCTCGCCAGTCTCTTCTTCATATACATGAACGAGCTTTGTCACCAGTTCAGAGTCTTTTGGTACATAGAGAATTTTGTGGTTATTTTTCCGGAGCACATCGAATGTGTAACTGTTGATATGATTGATCAGTGTATCATCAACAACTTTCGGATCTGCATTTTTTGGATAACGGACATCTAATGTAAAATAGGTCTCTTCTCCATCATAATAAACAATACCAAGGTTTACGGTTGTCTCACCAGTTTCTTCATCCACATAATGTACTCCCAGTGATTCTCCATTTGTCTCCGTTCCGATCTCTTTCAGCAGAAATTCCATCAGTTGCTGGAATTCTCCACCAAATTCATTCTCTTTCACTGCATTCAAAAGAAGAATTGCTGCATTTACACCAAGATGCGGGGTACTTCCATGTGCACTTCTTCCCACCGCTTCAACGATTGTTTTTCCGTTTTCATGCGTCACAGTGATTCCCTCTGTCTCTGCTACCTTAATGTCTCCTTTTACGATCAGTTTACAAGTTGGAATCACGACATTGTCAGCAATTCCACCACCAAAATATTCCACTTCGATATGACCTTTGTCATAAACCTTAGAACCGCCTTTGATGCCGGTCGTTCCTTTTTCACAGAAAATAACAGGAAAATCTGCATCCGGAGTAAATCCGATCGTCGGCATCTCATATCCGTTCTCTACGTAATACGCCGCACATGAAGAGCCACATTCTTCATCAGATCCAAAAATAACACGGATTCTACGGTCAATTGGAAGATTCAGGTCACGGATCGCCTTCAATGCGTAAATTGATCCAATGATCGGTCCCTTATCATCCAGACATCCTCTTCCCCAAAGAATTCCATCGTGGATCTCGGCACCATAGGCAGGATAAGTCCAACCGGTATCGCCAGCCGGTACAACGTCTACATGACCAAGAACGCCTACCATCTCTTTTCCTTCTCCATATTCTACCCAGCCTATACGATTGTCTGCCTGCCCAACCTTGAAGCCAAGCTTGCGGCCAAGTTCAAGGGCATCTTCCAGAGCAGCCTTCGGTCCCGGACCATATGGCGCGTCTGGCTGTGCCTCACCACGCACGCTTTCAATTCTCATGTTCTGTTGGATTCCAGCAAGAATTTCATCCTTCATCTCCATAATCCTGCTGTTTAATGCTTCATAACTCATTATTACATTCCCCACTTTCTTGTGTATTCCATCTGTATTCTATTATACACGATACATCTTTAGAAACCAAATAATAATTTAACAAATCTGCTCCGAATCCAGCACGATCGTAAATGGACCGTCATTTAAAAGAGATACCTTCATATCCGCGCCAAAGTTTCCTCTTTCCACAACCGGGATCACTTTCTTACATTCTTCAATAATATATTCATACAGTTCATTTGCCATATCCGGTGCACCTGCCTCAATAAAACTTGGGCGGAATCCTTTTTTACAGTTTGCATATAAGGTAAACTGGGAAATCAGAAGAAGTTCTCCATCCACATCCTTCAGGGCAAGATTGGTCTTTCCGTTCTCATCTTCAAAAATGCGAAGTCCTGTCAACTTCTTTACCATTTTGTCTGCAATCACTCTGGTATCATCCTGTGCCACTCCGATCAGCACCATAAATCCTTTTCCAATCTTTCCGATCACTTCTCCTTCTACCGCAACCTCGGCATGTGTTACTCTCTGAATTACAAATTTCATGTTTTCTTGTCTCCTCTTTCTTCTCTTTATTTGACACTACAATGCCTGTGTTCCGAAATTATCAGAACATAAGTATTTTGCTACAGATCTAAAAAACGGGGGATTTTTATTTCCCCCGTCTTATAACATTATAATCGCTGTTCTTACTCTTCCAAGCTTGCCTCTAATTCAAGAAAATCTTTGATAGCTTTCACACATCCGTCAACACCAAACTTGGAACTGTTTATACAAATATCATAACTTTCGGCATCGCCCCATTTTTTGTTGGTATAATAATTGTAATAGCTTGCCCTGCGTTTATCTGTCTTATGTATCAGATCTTTTGCTTTGTTATCTGTCAGTTCATTCAGCTTTGCTACATTTTTAATCCTGTCTTCCAGATCTGCATGAATGAATACACTTAGTACATCATCCCGCTCTTCCAGTGCATAATCCGCACATCTTCCTACCAGTACACACGGTCCTTCCTCCGCAATCTTTTTGATCGCATCAAACTGCGCAAGGAAAATCTTGTGATTTAGTGGCATTTCATTGACAGAACCGGATGCAAATCCCATAGAATATGTATCCATTACCAATGAATAGAGAAAACTGTTCGTCGGTTTTTCATCATGTGTCTCAAAAAGCTCTTTGCATATCTTACTGTCCTTTGCTGCCCGTGACAACAATTCTTTATCATAAAACTCAATTCCCAGTTCATCTGCCAGACGTTTTCCAATCTCGCGTCCTCCGCTTCCAAACTGACGACCTATTGTTATAATTGTATGTGTTTTACTCATAAACGTCACGCTCCTTTGCAGGTCATTATTCCATGATTATCCTATACATATTATATAACAATTCATAATAAATGTATAGATTTTCATGACATTTTGCGTAGTTTTTTCAATAAATTTTCAAAATATTCCGGAAGTGGGGCATCAAATTCCATATATTTTCCGGTTCTCGGATGGATAATTCCAAGAATTTTCGCATGAAGTGTCTGCCCCTGTAGTGTCCACGGACATTTTGCCGGACCATATACACAATCTCCAAGCAACGGATGATGGATACTTGCCATATGCACACGGATCTGATGTGTGCGACCGGTTTCAAGCTCACAGGCAATATAAGTATAATCGCCAAACCGCTCCAGGACCCGGTAGTGTGTCACTGCATTTCTGCCATTTTTCTCATTGATACTCATTTTCTTTCGGTCAATCGGATGGCGTCCGATCGGCGCATTCACAGTACCGGAATCCTCTTTAATATTACCGTGTACAATTGCATGATAAATCCGCTTAATGTTATGCTCTTTTAACTGCTCTGCAAGGATCTGGTGTGCGGTATCATTTTTACATACCAGAAGAGAACCGGTAGTATCCATATCGATCCTGTGTACGATTCCCGGACGCATTACACCGTTGATTCCTGAAAGCCGGTCTTTGCAATGATACATGATCGCATTGACCAGGGTTCCGGTATAATGACCTGCTGCCGGGTGCACTACCATACCTTTCGGCTTATTAACCACCAGAATATCATCATCCTCATAGAGAATATCCAATGGTATATTTTCCGGCAGGATATCCGGTTCCGTCAAATCCGGTATCGTAATCTGAATTTGATCTCCTTTTGCAACCTTATAGTTAGATTTGATTACTGTGGAATTTACCTTTACATTTTTTTCTTTTATCAGTTTTTGAATATAAGAACGGGAAAGCTCCGGCACTTTCTCTGTGAGAAATTTGTCGATTCTCTCCCCTGCATTTTCTTCACTCTGAAATTCTTTAATCTGCATGTTTCTGCTCCTGTCTGCGTGAATAAATAGAAAAATCTTCGTCCTTATAATAAAAAAAGATCAGCAGAACCAGAACGATAAACGTCACAGTCACATAAATATCCGCCACATTGAAAATCGGAAAATCAATCAGTGAAAAATAAAAAAAGTCAACCACATATCCTCTGGTCAAACGGTCAATAAAATTTCCGATTGCTCCGGCTGTCAGAACGATCATACAGATTCTGAGTGGCAGATATCTTTTTTCTACCGGAGTTCTGCCATAAAACCAGCTCACAATAACAAGGATCACAACGGTCATGATGACAAAGAACCATCGCTGGTTCTGAAAAATCCCAAATGCAGCTCCTCTGTTTTCAAGATAATGCAATTCAAAAACATTATTCCACAACACAAATGCAGACTGCTCCTTCAAATGTGCAATTGCCAGAAGCTTTGTGTACTGATCCAGAAGCACCAGGATTACGATTCCAAGTGCTGCAAAAATATATTGTTTTAACCCTGGTCTGTTCTTCATATGCTCTCCTTTACTGCTAATGCCATTAGATATACTTTCGGATTGTAACATAATAACGTCCCTTTTTTGTCTCGGAAAGAACTCCTTCGTACTGAAAACGTCCCATCTGTCTTACGGATATGATATCGTTGTCCTTTACATGATATCCATTACTGGTAATCAGCTTCCCGTTTACATATACACGCCCAGCCTCAATCAATGCAGTAAGTTTACTTCTGGACGAAGAAAAAGCCAGTGAAAGAAGGGAATCCAGGCGTACTGATGCAACAGTCCCCTTAATCTCTTCGTACTTTGGCTCCCATTTAAAATCTGCATTTTCTACTTCTACGGCACGAACGGTTGTATGACGTACCCTGGTCAGTTCTTTTACAAGAAACTCCGTCAGTTCCTGATGTACAAAAACATAAGCTTCCTTATCGTGAATCAGAATATCTCCCGTCTTTGCCCGTGTGATCCCAAGGTTCAGAAGTGCACCCAGATAATCTCTGTGTGATAATTCCTCAGCAAATTTCGGCTGTAGCGGACTGATCTTCAGAATGCGGATCGGATATGTACTGCGGATACTTTCCTCATCCATATACATATAAAAAGCATCAGGTAGAAATGCTGCCATCTGACGCTCTGACGGATCATACCCGCCAAAGGTCCTGTATGGAACAGGGAAAGAATCCTTCGGCGTAGTATGTAATATATTCAGTTCATTCAGGTTCAGGAAATCGGAATACATAATGATTCCTCTCTGATAAGCATTGTTAGACAGCTCAATCAGACGTTTACGAAGTAAAGTCTCTTCTTTTTCCATACCCTGTCTTCTTTCTTCTAGTAACGGTTCTGGATCGGCACATCGAACGAAGTATTCAGAAGATCCTGCATATCGCCGGAAATATCAACATTTGCCGGTGTTACCAGAAAAATATAACTTGAAATCTTCTGAAGATTACCATCAATTGCAAAAGCAGATCCTGATGTGAAATCAATAATTCTCTGCGCGATCTCAAGATCCATACCTTCCAGATTCAAAATAACAGTTCTTCCCGCGAGAAGAGTCTCTGTAATCTCGCGTGTATCATCCATTGCGTTTGGTTTGATTACACAAACTTCCATTGCAGGAGCATTTCTGCGTGTAGAAGGCTGGCGCATCGGGGTAACTTTATTTGAACGACCTGATTTTTTAAGCTGATAATCTTCCTCTTCTTCTTCGTAAGCAGCCGGTTTATCTTTCTTTCCAAAAATATTCTTTTTTGGCTTCTCTTCTTCATATGACTCATCTTCAAAATCGTCATCTTCATCGTAGAAATCATCATCATACTCATCATCGTCGTACTCGTCATCATCGTACTCGTCGTCATCGTACTCATCATCGTCATATCCGTCTTCGTACTCGTTGTCGTCATATTCGTCATCGTACTCGTCATCATAGCTGTCTCGGATATTGTCCAATTCTTCGTCTGTGATGATTACCGTATCTGCACTTCGAAGCGGTGGAATCACAACAAAGTCTCCATCCGGATCGACTAAGGATCGCTTCAGATCCTGAATCAGATCGCTGGTGTTGCTGTAACGTCTCTCGCCGTTTTTCTGTGTACATTTCAAAATGATCTGCTCTAAGCTGTACGGAATATCCGGCACGTACTCTGACGGCGGCGTAATCTCCTCCTGAAGATGCTTGATTGCAACAGATACCGTAGAATCCCCATCAAATGGAACTCTTCCTGTCGCCATCTCATATAACGTGATACCAATTGAATAAATATCACTTTTTGCATCACTGAATCCGCCTCTTGCCTGTTCCGGAGAAGAATAATGAACGGAACCCATAGCGTTAGAACTGATGGTATTT